>Ga0209013_10001619_pt1 | contig 20628 bp, 14 predicted proteins | sample Cruoilmetagenom2_FD_187291 | JGI IMG/M metagenome (GOLD analysis project Ga0209013, IMG submission 187291) | Oil polluted marine microbial communities from Coal Oil Point, Santa Barbara, California, USA - Sample 2 (SPAdes) (version 2) | ecosystem: Environmental > Aquatic > Marine > Oil seeps ...
TTCTTAAAACCGTAATCCGAGACGATATTGGGTGCTCTAAAGTTCTGAAATTTGGCACCATCCGCCCCAGCTTCTTTGGCTAAACGGATCAGCTTTTTTGCTCGTTCCAGATCGCCATCGTGATTCGCAGCGATATCGGCGATAAAATAGGTTGGGTGCTTTTCGCCAATTTTACGTGCACCAATATGGATTTCCATCGATCTCTCCTCAATTCCTATGGGAGTGTATATGTGTTAGCGCTAATATTGCAATTGCGAGTTGTATCAACCAGTTAAATTACGTATCTGCTCTGGATAACCCTGCTTGGAGAGCTGGTAAAGCTGTGCGATTCCGGAATAAACATCGGGTAAGGGATCCCCTAAGGCAGCTTGCAGCTTATCCGTTTGTAAGGTCAAATTGGGGGAACGCTGTGCAAGTAAACCGGCTTCTTCAACGGATGACGGTTCGATTAAATCTCGATTGAGTCCGAATTGTTCCGCAATCTTGACGCCAAACTCGTATTTACTCAAGCAACATGGGCTGACCACATGATAAACCCCGCATAGTGCCTGACTCAGCATTGCCAACATGATGTGCGCCAAGTCGTTCGCTAGCAGAGGACAAAAATACACATCAGTGAACCCCTGTACCTTGTTGCCAATAGATAAATTATTGAAAAAAAATTCTGCTAGGCTGCGCTTCCCACTTGCGCTCCACCCGAAAAGGTTTACTCGGGCGATAAGCGCTTCCCGGTTGGCACTTGCTACGGCCATTTCCCCCGCAAGCTTCGTTTTGGCGTATGTGCTGAGCGGGTTGGGGAGATCTTCTTCGCAGTAGTCGCCGCGCTGCCCGTCAAAGACTGCATCAGTTGAGACATGCAGCATGCGCGCTCCGCCCCTGGCGACATAGCTTGCCAGTTTACCCGGTAGTTCAGTATTCAATTTTTGTGCCAAGGCTGGATCAGCCTCGCAGGCATCGACATTTGCCAGGGCAGCGCAGTGGATGACCCAATCTGGCTGGATATCATCCAGCAGGTGTTCAACTGCGCTTGGCGCCAATAAATCGGTCTGAATTACTTCAAAGTCTTCACATTGAAGTAATTGCGTATTGACCGTACCGACGACCTCGTGACCCTTGGCAGCTTCCAATGCCAGATTGAGACCAAGTAAGCCGCTGGCCCCAGTTACCAGGATCCGCATTGAAAACTCCCTGACGGCAGTCGAAAGAGCAGATTGTTGCAGCCAATTTACGGTACGACACCGCTCGTCGACTTGCGTCAGCCGTTTTCAGTCGTGTTTCAATTAAATTGTTAATCAGCCTTGATTGACTTAATTATTGCCCTCCAGCGGGGCAATGATCTGGAGGATCTCATCAAGGCTCAACCAATCCGGGTTCGTATCGCTAGCGTAGCGGAACCCGTCTGGCAGTTCATGACCATTATTTTTCCATTCATGGCCGAACCACAGCTCTGTTGTCGGCTGGACGACAAACATGTCATCTAGCTCGACCGCTGCCCGTGCTTCGTCTTCATGGATCAAGACTTCGTGTAGTTTTTCTCCTGGTCGGATACCGATCACATTCAGCTCGGCATCTGGTGCTATTGCAGAAGCCAAGTCAACTATTCTCATGCTGGGGATTTTGGGCACGAATACTTCTCCACCCAACATCTGTTCCGTACAGCGTATGACGAAGCGCACACCTTGTTCCAACGTTAACCAGAAGCGGGTCATGCGCTCATCGGTGATAGTCAGTGTTCCACTCTGGCGCTGCTGCAGGAAAATCGGGATCACACTCCCGCGACTGCCTACAACATTGCCATAACGTACGCAGCTGAACCGAGTCGGTTTGCCGGCAGCGTAGGCATTGCTTTGGATGATGAGCTTTTCTGCGGCCAGTTTTGTTGTCCCGTATAAATTAACCGGAGTAACAGCTTTATCCGTGCTAAGCGCTAAAACTTTCTTCACCCTCATATCGAGTGCGGCATCGACGACATTGCTGCTGCCTAAAATGTTCGTCTTGATTGCTTCCATAGGGTTGTATTCGCAAGCTGGTACTTGTTTTAATGCCGCCGCGTGGATGACGATATCAACCCCGTCCATTGCGCGCCGCAGTCGGTCCACATCACGCACATCACCGATAAAGTAGCGCAGTGAGGGGTGGTCGAACCCACTCACCCGCATCTCATGCTGTTTGAGTTCGTCGCGGCTGAAAACAATCACCTTTGCAGGCTGGTATTCTCGCAGCAGCACATCAACAAACTGCTTTCCAAAAGAACCAGTACCGCCGGTCACCATGACTACTTGCTTTGTCCAGTCCATCAATGTCTCCATTGTCCTCTATCGGGATAGCGAAAGTGTTCCTTTATAGATAACAATCAGGGGGTACTGTCCGTTTTCACCGAAAAAGTATGGGAAGCGTTCTTCTAAACTATAGAGCAATCGCAGCCAGATACGTCCTCCCAACCAGCTGTGGATCAACGCGCGCGTGAAACGTACGCTAACGCTGCGCCAAACCAGGATATTAAGTGATATATTCTCACCGACAGTGCCCTTGACCCACTGGTAATCATGCCGGTTTGTGAAAGTCCCTTTGGCTTTCTTGCCTTTAGGTTTGTTCTGGAGAGCACTGATTACCTTCGACTGTATGGGTCGACCAGATAAGCGAGCGAAATAGTACCTCACGCGATTGCTGAGACGGATCAGCGGATTAAAAAACCGCATCAACGCTGAAGATGGCCACCCATTGACAATTACGGCTGTACTGCTAGGTGTTAGGAGTCGGTAGAGCTCGTGATAGGCTTGCAGGTGTTCATCTTCAGGTAGGTGGTGGATGGTATGCAGCGACACGATGCCCTCAAAGATGTCGGACTTAAATGGCAGATTTGCTACGTCAGCCACAACGAACAATCCATGGTCTCCTATTCGCGAACGGGCTTCTTGTAGAGCTACGGCTGATATATCCGCACATACCCGATATTGGTACCCTTTTGAGTATTCCAGGTATTCGGGATATTGTATAGGACCGGAGCCCGCATCCAGAAGGAATTTTCCACCCGGGTTGATGTGCCTGTTGACCCGCAGGTGGCAGCGCTGGATATAATCACGCGCAACCGGGCGTAAGTCTTCATAGTGCGCGTTTTGATATAGTCCCGCGCTGACTTCTTGCCAACCGATCTGGTCGTAAAACTCCCGTACTTGCTGCTTGATCTCAGCCTGCGTCGACATAGTACATATTTACCTTGAGTTCCATTCCACTGGCTCGCCTGCCAGATAGCGGAAAGTATCTCCAAATTGAGCTAAGCCTTCTTCAGACAGTGCCTTGCCCACCGGCCACTCACCCAGCTCATCCCAGAAATGGAGTAAATGCCAAGGGAAGGGTTGTGGGTATTCAAAGAAAAACCGGTAGGCATAGTTCCAGGCTTGCTCAACTTGTGTTTTCGTCAAGCGGGTTTCGGCTAGCTTAGTGAGCCCGTGTTCCAGGCGGTCAAAATAATCGTCCCAAGAAACAGGATCGAGGGTAAAGCCTTTGTCCCGGTAGTGAGTATGACCGATCACGAGTGCTGGCACTCCACTCATCGCCATTTCCAATCCAACCGTGGTCGTATATACCAGTCCCAAGTCGGCAATCTCGATCAAATCATAGGTGTTGACTGGATCATCAGCGGAAACCAGATGGATATGAGCGGGGAGCTCCGGTAATGCTTGCTGTAGTACATTGCTCACCGAAGGTCCCTTGGTGTAGCGTTCCCCGGGATGGATACGTACAACTAGCTGCCGATCTGGACGGTCGGCAAAATATCGGACAGTCCGCTGCAGCCATTCTGTCATGCTGTCAGTAAACACTTGCCTACCGAGAGTCAGACTGTCCCCAATTACGTTAGCTGCCAGCAGAACGACAGGCTGACCAGCAGCCTCAGGTGCATCTAAACCCAGTTGGGCGCGCACCTTGGAAGGGCCTTGGCTGGGCTGCCCTTGCCACCGACGGGAGAAATTCTCCCACAAATCGGCTTGCTGGCGGGAGGTAAAAAGGTCCCGGATTTTCCCCCACTCAGGATCCGTTAAGGGTGCGCTTTTGGTTGCATCCCACAATTGGTCTGTGTCCTGGTGCATAACCTCACTGTTATGTGCCAGCCAGATTCTGCCGCGCTGCTCACCGAATTCGTATGTCACAATTGGTATATCCAGGTGCTGCGCGATCTGGTAAACTGCACCCATCTCGAGAATGGATCCATTGGGCGTCAGCAGTGTGTCAGGATGTATGTGTGCCAACCAGCTAAACGATTTCTCTGCAGCTGCAGTGTTGCGTGCGACCCGTAGTTTGTACAGTGTGCTATCGCGATCAATATCCTCTACCTGCAATGTGTACTGCACATCGCGCGTAGAAATCTCTTCTATGGCATTTTTCAGACCTGGGGTCAATGGCTTTGACTCATTGACATCAAGCCAAGATACGCATTCAAGAAGAGGACCTGTTTCACCAAAGATATTTCGACTGTAGGCGTTCTGCCTGCGCTGGTCAAAGCGGTTGATCTCTTTGCCCCAGTTGGCATAAGGCAGGTATGCCAATGTCACACGATGCCCAAGTCCAGCCAATGCATATCCCATAAGCACTGCATGTTCAATCCAATAGCGCAGTGTGGCGAAGATAACTACTCGCTTCCCTGGGGGATGAAGGCGTGCAGCAGCTTCAGCTTCTTCTCTCCAACATGGCAGCCACTGTTCCGTCCGGTCGAGTGAAAAGCTCTTGCTCAGCGGACGACCTTCCTGACGAATTTGCCAGTAGAGCTCAGCAGTGTACGGCAGTTCGCCCAGGACTTGTTTGACGGCTTTTTTGCTCAAGACTGCCATCAGTTGTACTCCTCGATCTGCCATTTTAGGCGTGGGCGGATGGGGCCTAGGCGCGGTTCTTGCCACTGCATGCCCGGTGCTCCGGTCGGATCGACCGTGAATGCCAAGGCATGTTCATCTTGGAAGTACCGCTTTACCCGGAAAGAGCTGGCATTGATTCCTAAAATGTAGCGGCCTTCATTGAGCAGATCAGCCGGAACTACACAGCGGCTGATATATTTTCCAGCCGGCCGGGTGGCATACCGGTCGTATTCGGCTTGATTGTCCGTATCGAAAGAGGTGAAAATCAGTTCACCTTGTGTGGTTAAGATATAAATTCCGACCCGCAATCCGGTGATTGCCTGCTCGATGTTGTACTCGATATCGATTAAAGCTGGTTCGGTCGAGCGAACTGTATCAACAACCTTACCGTCCTGGTTGCGTACTCGCAAAGCTATTGGCCTGAAGGGTTTGGCTGTGGCTGGTATCTCATCAGGCTGCCAGATGTGTTCGCCAGTCTGAGCGAATCCGGAAGTTAGGTAATAATCGACTGCCTGCGCAGCTGGAGCCCGCAGCAGCATCTGGCCTTTATCTAAAACGATCGCCTCCTGGGTCAAGCGCAGGATTGCGGACATATTGTGGCTGACGAATAGCACAGTTCGGCCTTCACTGGCGACCGCACTCATTTTACCTAGGCATTTACGTTGGAACTCAGCATCGCCGACAGCTAATACTTCATCTACTACCAGGATTTCCGGTTCTAGATGCGCGGCAACTGCGAATGCCAGTCGTAGGTACATCCCACTCGAATAGCGTTTCACTGGGGTGTCGATGAACTTTTCCACGCCCGAAAAATCCACAATTTCGTCAAATTTCAGGTCGATATCCTTGCGCCTCATCCCCAGAATGGCTCCATTAAGTGCGATATTTTCCCTGCCGGTCAGCTCTGGGTGAAAACCGGTGCCTACTTCGAGCAGTGAGCCGACTCGACCATGTATTTCAGCATATCCGGTGGTGGGTTCAGTTATCCGGGAGAGGATCTTAAGCAGGGTGCTCTTCCCTGCGCCATTGCGACCAATTACCCCCAGCACTTCTCCCTTTTTGACCTCGAAGGAGACATTTTCAAGCGCCCAAATTTTTTCGACCGGCTGCGCCATCCCGTCTCGCAGAATTCGGATTGGCCACTTGGCAATGTCAACCAGGCTATCGCGCAGTGTGCGGTAGCTGTTGCTTTGTACACCGATCCGGTATTGTTTACCGATGTTTTCTGCGAGTATAGCAGTGTCAGTCATAAAGGATTACTATCAAGCATCACTTTAGTTAGGACAGTTCAGTATGATCGTGCCCCGTTGATTTGCTCGTTAAACCATATCCGCAAAGTTGCGTTCCATCCGCCGGAAGTAGTACATGCCGCTGATGAGCAGCATGACGGATATGCCGGCGGAAAGGAAGATCATTGGTCCTGGGGCAGTTCCCGTCCCCAACAATGCCCAGCGGAAGCCCTCCACCACCCCAACCATCGGGTTCAGTGAGTAAAGGAACCTCCACTGCTCTGGGACTACTGAAGTGGAATACCCGACCGGGGTCAGGAACAGCCACAGTTGAGTCAGGAAAGGCAAGATATAGCCGATATCACGGTACAAGACATTCAGCGCTGAGAGCCACAGACCAATGCCTAACGCAGTTACCAGGGCTAAGATGATAAACAGGGGCAGGGTCAATATGGCCGCGGTTGGGTAGTACTGATAGTAGAGCATCATGCCAAGCAGAATTACAAATTGAATCGCAAAGTCCATCAAACCGCCAAGAACAGAAGCGAGCGGGATAATCAAGCGGGGGAAATACACCTTGGTGATCATGCTGCGGTTGGAAAGCATTGAGCGCCCTGAATCAGAGAGCGCTTTTGCGAACAAACCCCAGGGAAGCAGCGCTGAAAAAGTGAAAAGCGGGCGAGGGATACCATCCGTTGGCATATTCGCGAAATTCCCAAAGATGATTGAAAGCACCACCATGTTGACTAGCGGTTGGATAATTGCCCAACCCGCCCCTAGAACCGTTTGCTTGAAGCGAACTTTGATGTCGCGCCAGGTCAGGAAATAAACAAGCTCTCTATAGCGCCATAGATCACGCAAGTTTAACGCCGACCACCCGCGTGAGGGGCGCAGATAAATGATCTCTTCTTGGGTTGCTTGAGTGGTTGTATCTGATATATGTGCAGCTTTAAATGGCGGATTTCAGACTGCTTCTCCTTAATCCACTAACCTGTACGTGTTTCTCCGTACCAATCGATAGTTCTCCGCAAGCCTTCTTCGAAAGGCATTTGGGCGCGAAAACCAAAATAGGCTTCGGCACGCTTGACATCTAGCGCTCGGCGTGGTTGTCCATTCGGTTTGCTTGTATCCCAGACAAACTCACCCTCATAACCCGTCAAGCGCGCGATCAGGTGTGCGAGATCTCTTATGCTTATTTCCATTCCTGATCCCAAGTTGACAGGTTCACTGTCATTGTACTTTTCTGAAGCCAACAAAATAGCCTCAGCAGCATCTCCGGCATACACAAATTCACGTGTGGGTGACCCATCGCCCCACAGGACGACTTTTTTGTTACCGCGCTCTTGGGCTTCGATGAATTTGCGGATCAGTGCGGGGATGACATGGGATGTCTCCAAGTTGAAGTTGTCTCGCGGGCCGTATAAATTGACTGGCAGCAAATAAATGGCATTAAAATCATATTGTTCGCGATACGCCTGGGCTTGGACAAGCAGCATCTTTTTAGCTAAACCATACGGGGCATTGGTTTCCTCTGGGTAGCCGCTCCATAGGTTTTCCTCCTTGAAGGGTAAAGGAGTGAATTTGGGGTAAGCACAGATGGTGCCGATGGCGACAAATTTCTCAACACCGCGCAGCCAAGCCTCATGCATCAGCTGTACTCCCATCATCAGGTTGATGTAGAAAAAATCGGCTGGACGGGCGCGGTTGGCACCGATGCCGCCAGCCAGTGCAGCTAGGTGAATCACGAGGTCCGGCTGGGCGTCATCGTACATACGTTGAATATCACCGGGTTTAACCAGGTCGTAATCCTCAATGTGCGGTATGAAGACATCTGCAGCTCCGCGCTGGCGTAGTTTCTCGGTAATATAGGATCCTAAGAAGCCCGCTCCTCCGGTGACGCAGACCCGCCGGCTACCCCAGAAATTGTTCTCGGAAAGTTTCATGACTTTACCTCTTGTTGCTGATGTGGGCAGTGATGTAGTGAGTAAGAATCTGGTACAAACTTATTGCACAACAAACTGAGCATTCCGGTAGTGTGATGCTTGCGGGTCGCGAATTAATCCACCGCGGATGGCGTTAAGTACTTCGCGGATCCCGTCATCAACCGATAACTTGGCTTGAAAACCAAGCTCACGCTCGGCTTTTTCGAAGGAAACCCGGATGTCACGCATATCTCCACCAAAAGACAGGTCTTTATAGTGTACGCTGGTTTCGGGTATCCGCTTAAGGATCAAACCGACAATCTCGTCTTTGGTGAAATTTCCTTTATCTGTACCGAGGTTGTAAACCTGGTGGGGTATTTTTTCAAGTGGTGCTTCCAAGCCGAGGCAGATCCCATGGATGATATCCTGGATATGAACAAATGAACGCGAATAACCACGTTGGTAAATCAACAGTTCGTGTTGGGTGTATGCATCTAATACAAATTGGTTCACGATCAGGTCAAAACGGGTTCGCGGCGAGATGCCGTACAAGGTCGCGAAACGCAAAATCAGTGGAGCGCAGCCCTGATCAGACTGTCCAAGCAAGAATTCTTCTGCTGCGACCTTGGTTTCTGCGTAAAGCGATTGCGGGTTTAGCGGTGCGTCTTCATCGACTGGCTTCCCGTCTTTCGACAACCCATAATTACTGTATGTCGACGCGAAGATAATTCGCTCTGCACCCAGTTTGACAGATGCATCATAAACTCGCTGTGTGCCTTCGACGTTGTACCGCCAGGCAACCTGCTCACCAACCGCTTGACAGGCAGGGAACCCGACAATTCCGGCCAAGTGAATTACCGCACTGGGTGAAGGCCATCCATTTTTACCTGGAGTATGCAGCGCCTGCGGCTCGAGGATGTCTGCCTTCTGAAAATTGAAGTTGGGGTCCGGCAGGTATGCAAGCAGGGCTTCGCCACCGAACAGCAGTTCATCGATAACGCTTACCAGATATCCATTGCGCAAAAGGGTCCCGGTCAGCAGTGATCCAATATAACCGGCCCCTCCAGTGATGACGATATGTTTGCCTGGTTTCGGATTCATACGCTCTCTTCCTGCCGCAGGTGGACTCTCATACCATTCACTTCGAGTATTGCGACATCGGAATCTCTGCCATCGATCTCGTCAATAACCGTTAATCCTTGTTCCAAGCACGTGAGCCGGCAGATATCTGCGATATCACCTTCACCAAAGATGAACACATTGTGATACCCAGCCTGTTGGACTTCAATTAATAGCTCGTGCACCCGCTGGCGAGTCCTGCGGTAAAGGCGCATCTGGTTTTCCACGTAATTGACTGTCAGGCGTGCCCGGAAGGCTAAACCCTCAGGTGTGATGATGTAGCGCAGCTTTCGCCGTTGGGCACGCTTCACCTTGACATAGCCCTTCGATACCAGGCGTTTCAGATGCCAGTTTACCGTGCCAACAGCGACACCCAGCTGATCTGCCAGCGTCGATTGGTTGATATCTGGGTCGGCTTCGATTTGTTCGAGCAGCAACAGCTCGCGGGTAGGTTCAGGTGTTGTTTCCATAATATATTCTAAAATTCAGCGGCTGAATTATAACACTTATTTCGGAAAATGCCAGCAGAGATGTAATTATCATTTTTGTGACTAATTGGAATCCACACAGGCGTGGTTGGACTATGCCGCCTGATGTAATCAGTCTTGACCGAGCTGTAAGGTTATAATGCTCAAGAGATATGTAGACATCTTCAGCCTGGTATTTCTAGTTTCAATCCTATTCCACAAGCAGGATATCTTTAGATGCGGGAGCGGAAAACCTGGATTGCTTTCATAATGGGCGCTAGCTTGTTGATAGCATTCCTATTGACACGGCTACCGGCCTTGGATCGCTTTGCAACGATCGATGAAACAAAGTGGATGCTGCGGTCAGCCAATTTTTATCAGGCATGGCGGCATGGTGATCTAATAAACACGTTCCAAAGTGAACATCCGGGGGTGACCATCATGTGGGCTGGAACGGCAGGTTTTATTCAGGAATTTCGCGGCTATGCTCTGCTTGCTGGAGAGCAGATGCCTGGCCCGACCAAATTCCAGCGTTTCCTCCAACAACAAGACCAATCCCCGGTCGACTTACTGGCTGCCGGACGATTTTGGCTATTGATGGCAATCCTCGTTGCCAATGGGCTATCTTTTGTTGCCGCAATCCGGTTGATTGGTTTCACTCCCGCCTTGTTGGGATTTATATTGCTGGCGTTTGACCCGTTCTTGATATCGTTATCGCGAATACTTCATTTGGATGGTTTCAGCAGCGCATTGATGCTGCTTTCACTGCTGTGGTTGTTGGATTATTTATTGAACGGACAGACGTGGGCAGCTCTATTGATCTCAGGTGCGGCAGCAGGAGTGAGTTGGCTGACGAAATCTCCCGCAGTGTTCCTAATTCCCTTTTCTAGTTTGCTGATCGTGCTTGCATGGACGAATGGCAATATTCGGACCCAGGAAAAGTTTACTGTAATGGGCTTTCTATTTCAAAACGGACGCATATTTCTCATCTGGTTGGTTACAGGCTGCGTAATTGGCCTCATATTCTGGCCGGCGCTGTGGGTGGATCCTATTGGGGTTCTGAAAGAAGTATTCAGTAAGGCACTGACTTATACGGTGTCGGGCAATCAAAATGCAATCTTTTTCAACGGAACGGTTTTTGGAAGTGGGGTTTCGGCCTGGTTTTACTATCCAATCACGTATCTCTGGCGCTCAACACCCGTAACACTTATCGGGCTGGTGTTGGTGCCTATCCTGTTGCTGGTAAAGAAACCTGCATATTTCCGTGTAAGGCATCTACAGGTCATCGGTGCCTTAGCATTATTCGCAGGATTATACGTTTTGGTGATGAGTTTGGCGGGGCAGAAGTACACTCGCTATATCTTGCCAGCCATGCTAGCGCTCAATCTTATAGCGGGTATTGGGTGGTACTGGTTGCTTCGGCTGATCTACGAGCCCAGAAATAAGCCGATAGCAAAATTCTTTGCAATCACGCTGGTCGTCACCGGGCTTATGCTAAGTTTATTTTGGGGTGTTGTTTCTACCTATCCATATTATTTCCAATACTTCAACCCCATGTTTGGCGGAATTCGAGGAGCTACCCGAGTGATGCAGGTCGGTTGGGGGGAGGGACTTGACCAAGCAGCGCGCTATCTAAACACAAAACCTGATGCACAACGATTGCGGGTTATCAGCTGGTATGGCGATGCACCCTTTGCTTATTTCTTCAATGGTAAGACGATCAATATGCCAGAGGATGCTACATTTGAAGAGTTGCTCATGGATGATTACGTGGTGATTTATTACCAACAATATCAGCGACAGCTTCCGAGCCCCGAGGTTTTGGCGTTCTTCCATGATCAAACACCGGAATACGTCGTAACCTTGAACGGTCTGGATTATGTTGAGGTCTATAATCGAGAGGATATTTTCTCTACAATGAACCCCTAATCTTATATCTAATAACTTTTCCGAATATATACCGTTTACGTAATTACTTGATTGCTGTTTGCTAGTGCGCAGAGTTGTATAGTATACAACCTTTGCGTAGCGTTTCAATAGAGGAGAGGTAATATCGCCTTATTTACTAGATACCTTTCTTTTTTAATGGAAATTCCCTCTTCATCTAGGGTAGCTTGTAAACTGTTATTTCCCAACCCAGATACTTGTATGTGGCGGCGGTGAAAGGCGCCATTTAAGTCAACGTATCTGTCTCCAATTGCCTCTTCAACTTTTTATTACGCACAGCAATCACTGATGAATAGTAGCCCTGATCCAATATTGCCTTAATCAAGGAATGATTTACCAACGGTAATCAAATTTCGCCATTCGATATCCCATTTACTATCAATTTAATACATCCGGTATATGTATGCATAAGGAATCCCCCCTATGCGGACTATATGCTCGAGCGTCTGCTGGTCCATAAACGCTAGAAATTCTTCACTGGGAAGTTGTCTCTGAAGCTGGTGAATATAGATGACGATGTAATCGACTTTTGGCAGATCATCCGGATTTATTGGGTATTCCTCCAACAGGGTTATCCCGTTGAAGAAGTATGAAAACGGACCATCATAATACCAGCTCATCGCCCGGAGCGTTCCGGCCTCAGATGACTGGTTGAGGTGCCTGGCTGCTTTGTCCAATCCCTCTCCCCAACCGATCATCATCACTTCAGGGGCGTGCTCACTTCCACCCATCAGCGGGTTGAAGTAGCTGAGATAGTAAGGTGCCGTTTGCATGACACCCCATGACTGCCAGATTAATGCGCCGGTCAACAGCACCCCAATTGCGATCATGAAATACCTTTGGAATGCGCTGTGACCGAGTTTTTCCCGCAGAATTTGATAAGTGCCGGTGAGCAGAGTGACCCACCCTACGGCCGCTAGGATATCCAGTGGCGCGAAGACAGGCAGCAGGTAGCGGTCGAATTTCTTCACCCCCATTGTCATGAATGTAGTATACAAAACGACGAAAAGGATTAAGACCAACGCCGAGTATTGAAGGTCTTGTTTGAAATGGATCTTGCGGCGCAAGATAAATGCAAACATAAGCAGGAGCAAACCGATGATGGTTAGTGGCGTTGCCCGCCACAGGTAGTTCACAGGATAAAACCACCCATTCTGGACGCCATCAGAGTAAACAGCACCATTGAAGAAAACACTGCTCTCATGGCCTTCTGATGCATAGACAATCGCTTGGACGAAGATTTTATGGATCGTATCGAGTGGGGCCACCCACATCGCCGGAAAGAAGATGGTAAACGTAAGCGCAGCGATTCCGGACCAAATCATTATCGGTTTGAGAGTCCACCAAATATGCTGGCGATGAATCTGCTTTTCCTCCCTCCAGTGGTTGATTAGATCGATGATGATCAGAAAGCAAAAGAATGGCAGCAAAAACAATGCTGGCGACTTCGTCAACCAGCTTAGCCCAGCTGCAGTTGCGGATACGATAAGATCGACGAAATGGCGGCCTCGATATAGGTAAGCCATCATCGCGAGCAAGGCCAGCAGCATTAATGCGCTTACCATACCGTCCAGGTGCAGCAGCCGCGTTAAGGCGATCGAGAATGGGTTGAAAGCAACGAAGATAAAGCCAAGCATGGCTATCGGTATACCGAAAACCTGCCTCGCATAATATAATGCCATAAATAGTACAGCAATAATCCCAAGAGCTGAGATTATGCGACTAGCTTTTAGGGGGGATACTGGATCAATGTCAATGTCTTTCAAAAATCGATGAAAATCGCCGATTCGTTCTAGTTGTCCAGGTCCAGATTTCACATAATCCGGATTCGATACAAGGAAACCTGCAGCACTTGCCCACATGATAGTCACACCGGGGTGCTCACGTTGGAAAGTATGCTTATAGTCCTTCTGTACCAAAGCGGTGAGGAAATTAGCTGAGCGGTGTAGCCACTTTGGCTCGTCAGGTGTAACAAAGCGATCCAGATTTGTTGCGCGGGGTACTGCCAATGCAATTAATATCAATGCAAGGCTTAGGATATATAACAACCGGCGATATTTAGTTGTGCTAAATACTTTCTCGCTCATAAACACCAATACTATTGTCTTAAATACAGGGACCTTTTCCCACGTTCGTACAATAGCCGATAATCTTCTTTAAGATAAGCTTGAACGGCTGGAAAATCAAACCGGCCGATAAAAACTTGCTCAGGTCGGTATTCAGCGATTGCAGCCAAGATTTGTTCTTCACTAAGATGGCCAGACAGCATCCTTTTGTCGGAGAAGACAACCAGATTCGGTGGAACAGAAGCTTTGATTCGAAATGCATACATGGGTGTGTCGGTGACAAACCATTCCGTCTCAGTAGCGTGGTTGCTGCTTCTGACCAAGAACATCCGCTCGCGTTCCAGGAGCGCATCATGTGCGGAAAATTCTTGCATTGTTACCGGTAGGCGCACTACCAGTAAGAGCATCAGCATGGCCATACTGATTATAGCCAATGAACCCAACAGGGCCGGTGTTTCCCTTGTTCTGATTAGCCGCGAAATTGTGGCAATGGATTGCCCGATGGCGACACCAGCTAACATCGCAGCGGGGATTGTAACCAACAGTTGGTGGTGATACCACACGGGGACCTGCCACAGTAGGGTTAAGTAGGCCAATGCTGTCCAAGCGATAAGATAAATGGACGACCAGTTTTTCGCGATGATTGTGTAAATGCCCCCAATGACAGCTAGAGATAACAGCGGCAAGGATTCTCTTAGAAACCAATTTATGCCATAGATCTTCGCTGCTTCTAGGTATGATTCAACCTTTGCAGATCGCACGTAGAAATCCACCAGCTGTCCTAGCTCTCTTGGTCCAATCAGGGTTATTCCCAATATGAGTACAAGAGATACAAAGGCGAGAAGCCAGACTAGGAGTGATCGAGGGAGATAGAACCAGGTATGTCTGTTACGCGCATTGCGCTCATCTAAATAAATCCCTATCATGAATATTGGCACGAGTATTGCGGTGAACAGCTTGACATAGAGGGACAAGACCAACGCTACTGCGGAAATGATAAGCCAAACCGAAGAGCGTTTTTTATGCCATATCTGTAATCCTACCAATGCAAACATTGCCAGTGCGATGGCGGGCAGGCCGATCATTAACGAAACGCTCAGCCTGGTGTAATAGGGGAGCAGAACTATTAGGATGAGTCCTGCAACAGCATGCCATGTCCCCCAAGCATTTCTTAGGAATTGGAAGGCAGAGGCTAATAATATGCTTGAAAAAAACAAGACTAAAATTCTGGCGGTTTGGATCTTATAGCCGAATATTCGTAGCCAATAATCCAGCAGGTACGGAAACAGTGGCGGATGATCGCTCCATATCTCGGAGTACATGGAGTGCCCTCGATTGATCATCAAAGCGATCATTGCATTCTGGCCTTCGTCGGGATCAAATTCAAACACATCCTGGAATGGATAGAGAAAATATATCAGCAGGAAAAATGCCAGTGCAACGAATAATGCCCAAAATACTTTCCAGATTTGCGGTGGAATTATTTCCCAATAATATCGCTGGTCAATCTTCTTCATCATATGGCCTTGCTCAATACTTGTTTCGGTTTTCGTGATGCGCGGAATTGTAATCGCTAGGAAGACGATGATTTAAAGAACTATGATAAGCAGTTTGTTGCGTAGGGGGTCTGTCTCTGCGCTCATTTATTTTCATGGAAAACCTCGTAGCCTGCTACGCGGGTTCCACGCTTAAGCAAAATCTGCCCCCGAAGGGTTAAAATTCCGTAATACGCCGTAGCTCGCTTCGGGGATAGGAATTTTGAAGATTTTGCCAGTTTATTGATCAGTTCTGCACGAGCTGATATCGAGAAGCCGACGGTAATCCCTGGATTCAGTGACATATTCTGCTATCAACCCTACACATGGTTGCCGCAGGTTGGATTTTCCTTCTGGTGTCATTTGTTGCCAGGTCTCTTTGTCCAGGTAAAGATAGTCGTATCCAGCATTAGCTATCTCTATGGGATTGGGTGTATCAGATAGGCTGGCACGTCCGGGTAGCGGGGAATAAAAATCCTCATATGCCTGACCACCTCCCAATCCCAGTACAGTAATCGCACGGTATGGTGCAGTGTCCAGCACTTGCGCACCAGATCCCAACGTTCCCCAGTAGTCACGGGTCATCATCGCATCGGGTTCCTCTACAAAATAGGTGAATTGAGGGCGTGCAATGGCGATCATTTCAATGGCTAAGATAACGATCCCTCCAAAGATGACAGCAGCGTACCAGCAAGAGATCAGTATTCGGGTGATATGCCGCCCCTTTTTCCAGGCGAGCCACAGCAATGGGAATCCCAGTATGAGCCAGGTAATGAGCGCGGCTGCCGGAAGCCGTGAGATGTCTCTTTCCCGCTCGAGGTAGATAGTCACCAGGGATACCAAGAACATGCTCAAAGCCCCCAACGCCAATCCGGCATATACAAAATCACCTTTTTTACTGCGTTTAATTCCCCACCAGGTTACCCATGGCGCTAATATCAAAGCTGGTCCTACCTCAATCAAGGCTATTAAAAGATGGTGGGAATTAAAAAGAGAGAGCGATCCCAGGTGGGCAGACTGGAGCGCGGGAGGCCAACGCAAAGAGAATCCAGTGAGCCCAAAGCCGCTTCTAGCAGTTTGGCCGAGCAGCCCTGCTATGGAGCGTCTAGCGACTTCGGTCAGCACCCCACCAGCGCTCGCGGCGATTATGAATGATAGTGATAGTATGATCACCCACGGAAGCCACCGGTACCTCTTGCGCCACCAGATTCTTGCTACCAGAAGTGCCAAAACCAGCCCAACCCACACCATGACGAAGTAATGCTCGCTGCTCAAGGCAAATGATGCTAGAACCAGGCTGTAAAGCAGCGAGCTGAGAGGTTTCCATCTGCGCTGCACCAGGACGAGCAGTAAAATCATTGTCAGTATGGGCAGCGTGCCACTACCGCCCAAGGCTAAATTAAGCGTAGAGAAGATTCCGTTCGCAAAAGCGAAGGGAAACGGAAATGGTCCTGCGCCTTCAATTTTCCAGGGTTTCACCAACACGGAGGGCAGGCTGGATCCACTGGCAGCTGCAGACCCTAGAAGTACGATGCCAGCTGCGAGGGAACTGCTAACAGCTGCAGGTAGAAACAGCAGTAGCCACCTTGTACCGCCCCCAAATAACATCATAACTGTGCCTGTCGTTCCGCCGGTAATACTGCGAGTTGTTCGCCGAAACCAGTTCCAGCCCAGGATCACGGTAGTGGCCAGGATGAGAGCTTTGGACAAATCCAGTGCACTCCATGGGAAAGTACCGCCGATACGCAGTAAACTGGTCGCGAAGAGATGTAAACCGTAATGGTAGGAAAGCTTGAAATCCGGATTCAAATAGAAGTGCGGTGGGACATCACCTGCTGCCATAGTGGATAGTAGCGGCAGGTTATGGTAATCATCGAATATGGCCAAGCCGCGATTGATAAGTGTAAACAGAAGCAAGAGCAATCCAAGGGCAAGGAGCTCTGGCCAGGCTCTCAGGCTTGCTCGTATTATTCCTTGCTCACGACGGTATTTCCACGCCGAATATACGCCTAAACCGAATATCGCTAGCGCTGAAGTCCACAATGCAGGCAGCAAACTCGTAATATTTGCCAGCAGGTTGGCAATCACGATAAACAGAACAACCCCGCTGGCCAATCCTGCAACGATGCTTTCTCTTGGACGCACTCGGAACGCATAAAGATTGAGCAACCACCCACCAGCCCACAGCAGAAAAAATATCACCAACCACAGTATTAAATCTAGAGGACTGGTTCTGATGAAGTACATATTATTGATCCTGTGCTATGGCAGTCATGATCTGGTAAAGCTTATTTAGACTTTCGGAAAATGCGTAATCTAGCATTATCTCTGCAAGGTGCGGTTGAAGTAGATGGCTCAAGTTCCACGTAGCGCCCGGATTCAAGGAATGTTTTCCATTCATTATTGTAATAGCGGTCCTCAACTACAATATAGTCTGCTTCATTTTTCCATTGTTCAGCCAACTCTTCATTCCACAGCCCCCAACGCGCGATCTCCTGCGTTTCACCTCCGATGCGGACTGCATAACCATCGTTAATCTGTGGCGTGTAAATATTAATCTCGGGTGCATAGAGCAGTGGCACGACAGACAAGCTGCCCTGCCAGTACACCTGTGACCCAGGGGCAATCATGTCGGCCAGGTGTACTCCCACATCCTCATGTGCAGCGATGATGTCTCCACTGCAGTCGTATTCTTGGTAGCTTCCGCTGAGTAGTTTCGTGGGTGAAAGCATGAAACCAATTGATAGGGTTAACGCGGTCGCAAAATATCCAAACCCAACCTTGGGTATGTGTTTTGAGGCTACCTTCCGGTAGATGATCACGCTCAGGATTACGATGACTGTACCCAACAGCATGCCCGCAACGAAGGGGGCTGCAACGCGGGCGGTGCTGTAGTCCAGCCCCCATTTGTTTTCGAGCAGTGCCCATAATGTGGCTGAACCACCGATAAATCGTCCCTCTCTGATGCGAGGGATGGGAAAATCAAGTACATTTGCACCGATATCCTTGTAGGTCGCGAATCCAATACCTGCAGCTAAAATGATAATTAGGGCACTGATATAGACTGTGTATATTCTGGAGTTTGTCTCTGCTCCTTTAAATGCAATCGTTACGAGCACCCATGCCAGCGGTGTGAAGAAAGTCAAGTAGCCGGTGAAACAGAATACACAGTAATTGTTACCTAGCGATGCCCAGGCGTGGGCGAAGATGAGCGGGACCAACAGCGCTATGATAAAAACCGCTGACCGCCAGTAATAGCCGCTCTTCCAAATTCTCCGATTTACAACCAGTACCCCTAACCCGAACACTGTGAACATTGCGATGAAATTATTTCGGATCGCAGACCAAAAACTTAGCCAGCGTAGTTCAAGTGTTATATCAGGGTTCCATCGGGGGACACCCAGGTTGAAACTCCGCCAAGCGTTTAGAAATGGTGTCAAAGATTCAGGCAGCCAGGAAGCCCATAAGCGCATAATACCTGGCCAGAAAAATAAATGTCCAGCCAGGATGACCAGACCGCTGGTGATCGCCGCGATTATCCCAGCGCGCTTTCCATGCTGCCAAAAAACATATGCAATCGTGATCGGGATGACTACAACAATGTTCATCCGCGTTAGCAGCATCACTCCCGCGAGCGCTCCGCCCAAACCAATTCTCCAGAGCGGTGCTTGCTTATCTAACACACAAACAAAAATCCAGATCAGCATGCATGCTACCAACACCTGGGAAAAGGCTAGGCTGTAGACTTTGATATAAAAAGGGTTGATGACTATTGCCCAAACAGCACCCGCGGCCCACCATTTGCCCCCCAGGCGGTTCGAAGTAATCCACACACCTAGTAATAACATAAGCCCGAGCACGATGGAGAAATAGCGCCCGGTCTGCAAACCAGCCCCGAACCACATCTGAACATACCCTGGTATCAAGAAGGACAATGGCATATGATTTCCCCAGGGTCCGTATTCCTGGAAGGGGAAATACTTCCCAGTCGCAAAAAGGAAGCCTTTATAAAGATAGGCGCCTTCGTCGAGGATGGACATCTGGGAATGGGCATAAGACCAAGCGAAATAGGCATATACCAGCGCCCCACCAAGCGCGACCATATAAGCCAAGACTGGCGAAAACGATTTCCACTTTATGAAGTTTGCTGGATGCTGGTCCTTGGTCTGCATATGCTGGCTCTTATTGGCTTGGCCTTCGCCAGATTCATCTTTCGCAATTGATCTCGCCTTCTCGGGGCACCAGTATCTGTACTCGTACTTCTTTGAGGTATTTTAGCGGCTTGTAATAGCATAAGATTGGCTCAGCGACATGTCTTACCCAGGCGTCATTTTCTTCACCGAATGGCTCGGATGACCCCTTGTAGCGAATGAAAACCGGTTCGCTAATTAGTAAAGCATATTTCTGACTTCTCAGATCAGCCTCGAATTGGTCCAGGTAGCTTTCGTTCCCTGACATTGCCATCTCCATCAAAAACACGCGCTCATATTCGGGGATGAGTTTTATCTTTGACAGCACATTAAATGTCACAAGCTGCCGCTCGCCAATGAAAAGGATGTCTTTACCACCTGAAGCAGGTTTCTCTGTGATTCTAGCGATTTGCCGCAGCGCTTTTTGCACGACTTCAGATTCGGGTAGTGACAACGGCCCGCCGTACCGCAAAGCGTTGGTAACGGGCAGGAGGAGGGCTAAGACAATCGCGCCAGTCTGAACATAATTCAAATATTTCCGATGATGGAGGTCCGTTTTCATGACCGCAGGAAAGTCCGGCTCGAATTTGGCGAAGTAAACATATAGTGTTAGAACGATAAGGATTCCAAAATATGCATCCAGATTATGCAAATTGCTGCCGCCACCAATTTTTAAACTGACGATAATTCCACCTGCGAGAAGTGATAGGGTAATCAACCCTAAAAGCAAGATTCGAATCAGATGATAACGCTGCCGTTGCTTTGCCAGAAAGATTCCGATGATTACCCAAAATGAAGTGGAGTATAGTATGACCCCGCCAAGAATCCCTAAGCGGAAGGTCGGATTTGGTAGCAGTCGGTAGAATAGCAGATCAGAGGCGAAGCTGCTCGTGAATTGGTTGAAAGGATTTCCTGACCAATAGATATACAGCCACTGCGAAAGAAAGGCTGCTAATACACCGCCAACTCCAAATAAGAGCGGCCAGGTGAAGTAGCGACCTGGTTTACCTTTGCTAACCGGTATTTCGAGCAAGTAAAGCGTCACAGCTAGCATGGCGGGGACTGGATACCAGTTCACCCGGCTGATCCCAGCCCAGGCAGAGGCGATTAGGACAAAGGCTAGATTCCGCCAAGGGCGTTTTTTGTTGAATGACGCCAGGATTAAAATCAGACTTAGCTGCAAGTGATAATAGATCGGGAGGCTGAGCAAGGTCAAAATTGCCCACGCTGCTACCATCCAACGTACAAGTTGGTCTCTGATTGAGATGCGCCGCACGAGAAAATGCGCGGTAAGTGAGCTGGCAGC
>Ga0209013_10001620_pt1 | contig 20626 bp, 21 predicted proteins | sample Cruoilmetagenom2_FD_187291 | JGI IMG/M metagenome (GOLD analysis project Ga0209013, IMG submission 187291) | Oil polluted marine microbial communities from Coal Oil Point, Santa Barbara, California, USA - Sample 2 (SPAdes) (version 2) | ecosystem: Environmental > Aquatic > Marine > Oil seeps ...
CCGATTCAGAGTGACATCGATTTCGGTGAACAGGCGACCCCGGGTGTCGGCCATCGTCACCCACTTGCCGTCGATCTCACAGACGAACTCGTCGTTGGTGTGTCCGGCAATGACCAGGTCGACGGCATCATCAAACAGCGGGACGATCTCTGCGACGGGTCCCGTCAGCCCCGTACCACAGTCGCTCGGCCCGCCATCGGAACGCCCACCCTCGTGGAGCAGGACCACGATCGCCTCGATATTGTCCTGTTGCAATTGGGGAACCAGTGCATTCACGGTATCGGCCTCATCATTGAATGTGAGGCCCGCGACGCCGCTGGGAGTGACGATCGTCGGCGTTCCTTCGAGAGTCATGCCGATGAAGGCCACCTTTACGCCCAGGTATTTTCGCACAGTGTAGGCGGGAAAAATCGTATCACCGGTGTCGTCGACAACAACGTTGGCTGCCAGAAACTCGAACTCGGCTCCCAGGAACCCATCACCGTCGAGATCACCGTCTACGGGATGGCTGCCGCCAAACTGCATACGGAGCAGTTCATCCGCCCCTTCGTCAAACTCGTGGTTGCCCACGGCGTTGATGTCGAGACCGATCAAGTTCATCGCTTCGATTGTCGGCTCGTCGTGGAAGAGAGCAGAGATCAGCGGCGAGGCGCCGATTAGATCGCCTGCGGACACGAAGATCGAATTGTCGGCCCCCGCCATTACGGTTTGAATATTGGCCGATAGAAAGTCGGCGCGGCCGGTTCCGCCGAAGCTGCCAGATGAGGTGGCGATGTTGCCGTGGAAATCGTTAATGGCCAGGATTTGCAGATTAACTTCGAGAGAATTCTCATCGCAAACGCCGGCCACGTCGCCATGGGACAGGTGGTCGTTCAATGCATTTTCGTTAATCGTAATGGTATGAAGGTTTGACAAATTATCAGGCGGTATGTGACAAATTATCACTTTGGCGCCACCTGCGGCGTAAACGCCCGTGGAACCCAGGGCCAATAGTAGCGCAGTTCCCCAGCGAATTAGATTTCCTCGGTTCATCATTTTTTCTCCTCACTTCAGTTTATTGATCAAAAGATCTGTCTATGAAGTATAGGTGAAGAATAACTTTCTGCTTGGCACGTTGCTTTCGAACATACTGCCCTTGATGAACTCACACATCTGGCGCAAATCTGCAACCCTGCGAAACATCTTCCCTACAGCGCAAAGGAATCAAATTTAGTGGGACAGCAGTCGGCTGCACTCCCAACTCAGCCCTGCAGTTCTTCTCGAACCGTTTCAGCCAAATGCTTTGCCAACCTTTCTACCTGGTCCGGGTCATCGCCCTCCAGCGTTACGCGGATCAAGGGCTCTGTTCCGGAGGGCCTGAGTATGACACGCCCCCTTCCATCCAATTCAGCCTCGATGCCTCGCACCGCTTCATTGATTTTTTCAGATCCGGACAAGCGCTGTTGACCGGTCGCCGACACCGGAACATTGATCATGATCTGGGGGAATTTCCGCATGCCCAGTTTGAGTTCCGCCAGGCTTTTTCCGCTACGCACCATGATTTCCAGCACCTGCAGGGCGCTGACTATTCCATCACCGGTGCTGGTGCGATCAAGGGACAGGAGATGCCCCGAGGCTTCACCGCCCAGTTTCCAGCTATTTTCAATCAATGCACGGTGAATGTGACGGTCACCCACCGGGGTTCTCAGGAACGGGATATTACGCTCCTTCAAAGCCAGTTCCAGGCCGAAATTGCTCATTACCGTGCCGACCACGCCGCCTTCCAGGCTGTCTTCATCCTGGCGCGCAGTGGCAATTATGTACAAAAGCTCGTCACCGTCAACGATCTCTCCGTTCCGGTCAGCCATGATGACACGGTCGCCATCACCATCGAGGGCAATTCCTACATCAGCACCGCAACTAATGACTTTTTCCTGCACGGCACCCGGATACGTTGACCCGCATTGATGATTGATGTTGAGGCCATCGGGTTCGTCACCGATCAGGTGCACCCTGGCGCCCAGTTCCCTGATGACCATGGGCGCCACCTTGTAGGTTGCGCCGTTTGCGCAATCCAGGGCAATCCTCATGCCGTCAAGCATGATCCCAAAAGGCATGGTTCCCTTACAGAATTCGATGTAGCGGCCTGCTGCGTCATCCACGCGCTGGGCCTTGCCCATATGTGCCGAATCCACGGTAACAAAGGGCCTTGCCAGTTCCAACTCAATTGCCTGCTCAGTTTCAGGGGGGAATTTTTCCCCGTCGGCGGAGAAAAACTTGATGCCGTTATCTTCAAAGGGGTTATGGGATGCTGAAATCACGATTCCAGCGCAGGCATAAAGGGTCCGTGTCAGGTACGCAACGGCAGGTGTGGGCATAGGCCCCAGCAACAATACGTTAGCCCCTGCAGCGGCCAGGCCGGCTTCGAGCGCGGATTCAAACATGTAACCAGAAATTCGGGTGTCTTTACCAATGACTACCGCCCGCTTGTCACGCTTGGCGAGGATAACCCCTGCGGCGCGTCCCAGTTTCATCATAAAGTCTGCCGTGATGGGATGCTCCCCAACTCGACCGCGAACACCGTCTGTTCCGAAGTATTTCAAACTCATCAGCGAATTTTACCGTTCTGAAGCGATCTTGTCTCAGCCAGATTGCAGGACGCTTGCAATTTTCAGCGCATCCACGGTTTCACCAACATCATGAACCCGTATGATGGCAGTTCCCGCCTGTGCAGCCAGAACAGCAGCCGAGATTGATCCGGCCAGCCTTTGATCAACCGCTTTATCGCTCAACTGACCCAACATGGATTTGCGTGAAATGCCAACCAGCACAGGGTAACTGGTAGCAACGAAAGTGGGAATGGCTTTGAACAGATCGATATTGTGCTGCAAAGTCTTGCCGAAACCGAAACCAGGATCAATGATGATGTTTTGTCTGGGAATTCCCGCCGACTCACATTTTACTGCCCGGGCCAGCAGGAAACCTCTGACTTCCCCGACGACATCTTCGTATTCAGGGTTATCTTGCATGTCCCCCGGCTTGCCCTGCATATGCATCAGGCACACCGGGACATCCAGTGTTGACGCGGTTTCAAGCGCTCCTTCCCGGCGCAAAGCATATACATCGTTGATCATTCCGGCCCCGGCGCGAACGGCCGCTTCCATGACTTCGGGTTTACCCGTATCAATGGACACCGGCAGGCCAGTCCCGGCAACGATGAATTCAATCAGTGGAATAACTCGATCGAGTTCCTGCTGCACCTCAACCGCCGGCGAACCCGGCCGGGTGGACTCGCCGCCGATATCGATGATATCGACACCGGCCTTAACCATTTCCATAGCGTGCCGAAGCGCCCGGTCCCTGTCCATCCACAGGCCACCATCGGAAAAAGAATCAGGCGTAACATTGAGAATACCCATCACCCGGGTCTGGTCCAGGGTGAGGGACGTGCTGGCTATATTCAGTGCTTGGTGCAGTGTTTAAACCTGCTCGGCCGGACCACCGATGGTCGGGCGTTCGTCTGTGCCACTGGCATCGGCTTCACCTGAAGCATCGGAGTCGTTCTCATTCCAGCCTTCCGGCGGATCCGGTTCATGGCCTTCCATGATCTGGTCGATTTGGCCGCTGTCAATGGTTTCGTACCGCATCAACGCGTCTGCCATCAGGTGCAGGAGGTCAAGATTTGATTTCACCAGACCCAGGGCTCTTTGATGAGCGGCTTCCACGATTCGCTTTACTTCCTCATCAATCAGCCGCGCCGTGCCATCCGACATGTGCTTGTGTTGCGTCACAGACCTTCCAAGGAAAATTTCGTCTTCATCTTCCGAATAGGTCAGCGGGCCCAACTTCTCGTTCAAACCCCATTTCGTCACCATGCTGCGCGCAATGTTGGTGGCCCGTTCGATATCGTTGGAAGCACCCGTCGTCACATGTTCTGAACCAAACACAATTTCTTCTGCCACGCGGCCACCGAAGAGGCTGGCCAACTGGCTTTCGAGCTGCAATACCGAAATGCTGTACTTATCCTCTTCCGGCAGGAACATCGTGATGCCCAGCGCACGCCCGCGTGGAATGATGGATACCTTGTAGACCGGGTCATGTTCCGGCACCAGCCTGCCGACAATGGCATGCCCGGCCTCGTGATAAGCCGTGAGTTTCTTCTCTTTTTCGGACATAACCATCGACCGGCGCTCTGTGCCCATCATGATCTTGTCCTTGGCCCGCTCCATGTGCTCCATGGTCACCGCCTTGCTATTGTCGCGGGCCGCAAACAGAGCAGCTTCGTTAATCAGGTTGGCCAGGTCAGCGCCGGAAAAACCGGGCGTCCCGCGGGCAATGACTTTCGGTTTAACATCATCATCCAGCGGAACTTTACGCAAATGTACTTTGAGAATTGCTTCACGACCACGAATATCCGGTAGCGGAATCACGACCTGCCGGTCAAATCTCCCGGGCCGCAGCAACGCCGGATCCAGCACATCCGGCCGGTTTGTCGCTGCGATGACGATAACGCCTTCGCCACCTTCGAATCCATCCATCTCCACAAGCAATTGGTTCAGTGTCTGCTCGCGTTCATCATGACCTCCACCCAACCCGGCGCCGCGATGCCGGCCCACCGCATCGATTTCGTCTATAAAGATAATACAGGGAGCATGCTTTTTTGCCTGGTCGAACATGTCGCGAACCCGTGATGCACCGACACCTACAAACATTTCGACAAAATCAGAACCGGAAATTGAGAAAAATGGAACCTTGGCCTCACCTGCAATAGCCTTGGCCAGCAGGGTTTTACCGGTACCGGGCGACCCAAGCATCAGGACACCACGTGGTATATGCCCGCCCAGTTTCTGAAATTTTCCAGGATTGCGCAGGAATTCAACCAGTTCGCTGACTTCTTCCTTGGCTTCTTCCACGCCGGCAACATCGGCGAAAGTCACTTTTACCTGGTCCTCACCCTGTAACTTGGCACGGCTTTTACCAAAGCTCATCGCACCCCGTCCGGCGCCACCGCCCTGCATCTGACGCATGAAATAGACCCATACACCAATCAGCAGGAGAATCGGCGCAACCCCGAGGATCAAGTCAACCAGAACAGACCGCTCGGCGGGTGGCTCCGCGGTTATTTCCACCTTGTTCTCTACCAGGTCGTCGATCAGCTTGGGGTCCGGTGGACCGAAAGTCTGGAATTCACTGCCATCCACACCACGTCCGGATATTTTGTTACCGCTATCGTTACTCTGGATATGAACCTGTCCAACCTGGCCGTTACGGACATTGTTCAGGAATTCCGAGTAGGTCAGATCATCCGGTACACCGCTGACAGTCGCGTAGTGGTTGAATATCGAAACCAGAACGATGGCAATGATCGCCCAGGTCAATAAATTCTTTGCAAGGTCGTTCAAATCAGCTTCCTCAAGCGTTAATGTCTTCGGTCCCATGCCGGTCCTGCGACCCGCCATACGGTCAATTTACTCGACATGGTGGTCCCGGGCCAGTAAATAAACCTCCCGGCTACGGGGCCGTGAGGCTTTTGGCTTACGTACCTGTACCTTTCCAAACAGGGGCCGGACTTCACGAACGAAATCGTCAAATCCTTCACCCTGGAACATTTTGACCAAAAAAATACCGCCAGGTTTCAGCTGCGCCCGCACGAACTCAAGGGCCAGTTCCGCGAGATACATGGCCTTCGCCTGGTCAGTAGCAGCCATTCCACTGATATTGGGGGCCATGTCTGACAACACAAGATCAACGCGCTTACCTTGCAATGCTTCTTCAAGTGCATGCAGGGGCTCATCCTCCGTGAAATCTCCCTGGATAAACTGAACCCCGTGGAGGGGCTCCATGCGGAGAAGGTCCATTGCAATTACGCTGCCACCGTCACCAAGCAGCGACTGGGCGACCTGGCACCATCCACCGGGAGCTGAACCCAGGTCGACCACGATCATGCCCGGCCGGATTAACTGGTACTTGTCCTGCAGTTCCAGTAACTTAAACGCCGACCTGGAGCGCAATCCTTTCTTCTGCGCCAGTTTTACATATGGGTCGTCAAAATGTTCTGCTAGCCATCGCTTGCTGCTTTTACTTCTCGCCAAGCTTGTACTCCTTCAGGGTGTTAATCAGGGATAGTTCCTACGTGGTAAAATCCGCTGTCAAACAATGACCAGTTTGCCACATCAGGAAGCTCAAAATGCCACTGACATCCCAACAAATTCGATATTTGCGCGGTTTGACTCACCCGTTACAGCCTGTTGTCATGGTTGCAGACAAGGGCCTGAATGAAAACGTGATGATTGAGATCGAATCCGCCCTGCAACACCATGAACTCGTAAAAATCAAACTTCGAGCCGACCGCGACACCCGCACAGCCTGGATTAACAGGATTAGCGAGCAATGTTCTGCAGAGAAAGTTCACGTCATAGGCCAGGTCGCCTGTTTCTTCCGGCGTAATAAGAAAAAGCCGGTTATCGCACTTCCCGGAAAAACAAGTTGATACAAAACATGGAAGCGAAATGGATCTGACATATCAAAGACCTGGTGTGCACCATTACATCCATTCCGTTTCAGCTGATGGAATACGGGTGGTGGACCAGGTCTGCACTGGTTCTATCATCGTTTCCGCCAATCGTCTCATAACGGATTGGCCGGTCACGACCCCCAGGGAAATTACCGCCGGTCATATCGGCCAGATTCTTGACCTGGAACCCGAAATTGTGCTGATCGGAACCGGCGAGCGCCAGGTTTTTCTCGAGCCGGAAATGTTTATGCAATTTTATAAGCAGCCTGTCGGCGTGGAAATCATGTCCACCCGTGCAGCATGCGACACGTTCAATATACTCGTATCAGAAGGTCGCAACGTGGTAGCAGCCCTGGTGCAGGCCACTGTCACTCCATGAGCGGAAGATCCTCGAACCCCTCTTTCCTGGAAATATCACGCAACCTGGATATGGCACAAAGCTGAACCTGGCGGACACGCTCCCGCGTCACACCCAGCAATCGCCCCACTTCCTCCAGGGTCCTGCGACCATGACCGTGCAGGCCGAACCGGTGTTCAACCACATCTCGTTGTTGTGGCGACAGCTGATCCAGCCAGCGATCCAGCAAACGTTCTGCGGCCACATCAGCGTATTCGGTTTCCGGGTTCCTGCATTGCACATCTGCTATCGAATCAAGTATGGGCCGTGATGATCCGGAGTTTGCCGGTTCATCAGCAGAAGAAGTTGGCTCATTCAGCCCGAACAGTTTCTCGACATTACCCGTTGGAATCTCCAGAGCGGCGGCTACTTCTTCCGCTGTTGGGCGGCGGCTATTTTTCTGTTCCAGTTCCCTGGAAGTGCGCAAATAAACGGTCAGTTCCCGAATCACGTGGATCGGCAGGCGGACAGTGCGGCACTGGTTCATGATGGCCCGCTCCACTGATTGCCTGATCCACCAGGTGGCATAAGTGGAAAACCGACAGCCACGATCTGGATCAAATTTTTCCACTGCACGAATCAGACCGAGATTTCCTTCTTCGATCAAGTCAAGGAGAGGCAGGCCACGCTTGATATAAGCACGCGAAATTTTGACTACCAGGCGGAGATTTGATTCGATCATCCTTTGCCTGCTGGCCATACAGCCGCTCCTGGCAGCCCGTGTCAGGGATTTTTCCTCATCAGATGTGAGCAACCCGGCCCGGCCGATCTCGCTCAGATAGATACGTGTGACATCGCCACTATAGATTTTGCTGTCGGTAGAATTGGATGATGTTGACCGTGCAGGTACAGCCTTCACGGCCACGGCTTTCGCTTGGTGTTGAGTTGTGACGGAAACTTCCCTGTGTCCGGATTGGACAGCTTGCATTCCCCCCCCTCGCGCCTTCGGCGCTCGGATTATCCGGTAGTCAATCGCGTCTTACATCCCGTAACCGACCGTTCCCGGAATCAATTTATTTTGTACAACGCACTATCAAACTAACATTTTTTTAAGGCGATGTCTCTAAATAAGTCTCATTTGCGTTTCTGACAGCCCGTCTTCGTGGCTCTGAACACTGCGAATTCCAGACCCTTCGTGCAAAATGCGGGCTAACGGCGAGGCAGATAGGTCAAAGGGTCCCGGGGGTTTCCGTTAACCCGAATTTCAAAGTGTAGAAGGACCTGATTCCTGTCATTCCTGCCCATTTCCGCAATTTTTGTACCCGCTTTTACTTTCTGGCCTTCCGATACCAGGCGCTTGCGGTTATGGGCGTATGCACTGAGAAACTGGTCACTGTGTTTGATAATGATGAGTTCGCCATAGCCAATCAATCCATTCCCGCTGTAAACTACATCACCAGGCGCGGCAGCAAGAATGGGTTGTCCTTCTTGTCCGCTGATATCTATACCCTTCCTGGAACTGTCATTAGCCTTGTAATTGCTGATAATTCTGCCGCTGGTGGGCCACATCCATTTGGAAGGATCACTGCCTGTCCCTGCTGTAGAAGATCGGGGCGGACTGCTTTTTGTGCTGGCTTGCGGTGTCTTCAAAGCAGTTGTGGTGGTGGACGGCTGGCTGCTGGTTTTACTGCTCGCAGCAGGAGGAGGTTCAGCCTGACTGCCTGACTTGGCCGGTGTTGTCTGGTTCCCTGGTTTTACTGCAGATGACGTGTATTGCCGGGGTGGTGTCAATCGCAACTCCTGATCCGGGTAGATCAGGTAGGGCGCACGAATGTGGTTCCAGCCGGCTATATCCCTCCAGTCCAGGCCGAAATTGAATGCTATGGCGTGCAGAGAATCCCCTTTGCGAACACGGTAATAGCCATCTTTGGTCATTTGGTAACTGGTCCGCCCGGTGGTCCGATCTTCCACTGGTTCCCAGCCTGTATGGCATGCAGACAAAAAGCAGGCCAACAACACTAGCCCGCCCGCCTTAATGACTGCCTCCGAAATACCACCATGAAACCCCCGCGATAGCTACTACCATCAGCACAATCCAGCCAGCCGTATCCACCCACACCCTGAGCTGCTGTGCGCCCCTGTCTCCCATCGCCCGGATCAGGCCGGCGACCAGGAAAAAACGCGCGCCCCGCCCAGCCGCCGATCCCAGTAGAAAAGGAATCACCGGCATCCCGATAACACCGGCGCCAATCGTAAATACCTTGTAGGGTATCGGTGTGAAACCGGCCAGCAGAATGTACACAAAGCCCCATGTTTCAAAGGCATCCACCGTTGAAAGAAATAGATCGGCATAGGCCGATGACATTAACCAGGGCTCGATCCACTGGAAGGCCCACCTTCCGATCGCATAGCCCAACAAGCCACCCAGGATGGAACTGACCGTGCAAAGCGCTGCAAAATTCCACGCCTTTCCAGGCCGCGCAAGACACATGGGTCCAAGCATTACATCCGGCGGAATCGGAAAGAAACTCGACTCGGCAAAACTCAAACCTGACAGGATAGCCGGCGCCTTTGGGTGGGCTGCCCAAGCCAGCACCTGGTCATACAAACGCTGAAACAGGTGCCCATCGAATAGTTTTTCTTGCCTCATTGAATCCAGGGCCTATGAAAGACCACTCAGCATCGGAACAAAAATCACACCACCCAGGTCCTTCTCTTCAAACCCATCTTCTGTCCGGTGAATGGCGAGCAACCTTTGCATTCCATATTTCTCCACGGGCGCCACCATCACGCCGCCTGTGCGCAACTGTTGCAGCAATTCTTCGGGAATTTCCGTGGCCGCGGCGGTAACTACTATGCCATCAAAAGGCGCCTGACTTGGCCAGCCCAGGTGGCCATCCGCGTAGCGCGTGTAAATATTGTTCAGGCCCAGCTTGTGGAATCTCCGGCGGGCCAGTTTGAGGAGTTCCTCTATCCTCTCGACGGTAAATACTTTCGGAACCAACGCGGCCAGAATGGCTGCCTGGTAGCCGGAACCGGTTCCCACCTCCAGCACCTTGTCTACTGCGCCACACTCCAGCAGGGCTTCGGTCATGCGGGCAACAACCCAGGGCTGGGAAATTGTCTGACTCAGGCCGATGGGTAGGGCAGTGTCTTCATAGGCCCTGCTGGAAAGTGCTTCATCGACAAATTCGTGACGCGGCGTCGTTGCAATGGCCTTCAATACTTTTTCGTTCCGGATGCCGTTATCGCGAAGCCGCCGGACCAGACGATCCCGGGTACCCTGAGATGTCATACCAATACCCCTTGGTATGGCCTTCAGGCTTCTTTTGTGGATCACGTTACAGCCTCCCGGCCACTCACTTTTTCAACACTGATTTCGGCCACCCAGCCCGCCACCTGGTCCAGCGCCTGGTACCTGGTCAGGTCGACGTGGATCGGCGTTACAGATACATAGCCGCGGCGAATAGCATCAAAATCAGTTCCCGGACCGGCATCCTGTTCCGCGCCTGCCGGGCCAATCCAGTACATGGGCCGCCCCCTGGGATCCAACTCCCGGATTGTCGGCTCAGCACGATGTCTGTGGCCCAGGCGTGTCACTTCAAATCCCTCAATTTCAGACCATGTCAAATCGGGAACATTGATATTCAGAATGGTATCAGCGGGTAAGGGATCCCGGCGCAAATGTCGCACCAGCAGCGCAATGACTTCCGCCGCAGTCTCAAAATTATGTGGTTTATCGTTGAAAACCAGGGAAACGGCAATGGCTGGAAAACCCAGGAACCGCCCTTCCATGGCCGCAGCCACTGTTCCGGAATAGATCACATCATCACCCAGGTTGGCGCCGGCGTTAATTCCGGAAACCACCATGTCGGGGTCCCCGTCGAGCAAGCCTGTAAGCGCAATATGCACGCAATCCGTCGGGGTCCCGGTAACGCGAAACGTCCGTTCATCAATCTCGCTGATACGAACCGGCGAGTCCAGGGTGAGCGAATTACTGGCGCCGCTGCGATCCTGGTCCGGGGCCACTATGGTCACTTTCCCCAGTTCACTCATGCGCCGAGACAGGACTTGAATACCCTGCGATGTGATCCCATCGTCATTACTGATCAGAAAATGCATGCCAGTTCCATTGTGTTAATCCGGTCATGATAGACCGGCTTGATCCATGTCTGGTTCCCGGAAAGATAAACCACAGATAAAATATACGAGCTAATATTGTACGGACTTGGTGGGCTGACGGAAATGAATTCAGGAAAAAAGAACAACAAAAGAGCGAAGCCATGACCGGCCTGCTGATTTTCTCGTTGGCAGGACTGGCTGCAATCACTTGGTGGCAATTGCTTAAAGGAAAGGAAAAAGCACGCCGGGCGGCGTCAATCACCTGCCGTGAATTTGGCATGGCGTTAATGGACGATACCGTGGTGCTGGACTCAATCCGGTTGAAGCATAACGGGCATTCGCGCAGTTACGGCCTGAAATACCGTTTTGATTTCGCAAAGGACGGAATTCTTCGTAAGGGTGGCAGCGTGCTGATCACACCGGGACGCCGTCCCACCGTTATCATCAATACCAGCGATGGCCAACTGATCCAGGAAATACATTTGTAGGAAGTGGTGCTGGATTTTCGTGATTTACTTGACGATCGTGAGATGGGACCTGCGAGGAGGCTTCTCCGGACCGGCGTCCGGGTCGGTGGGCGTCAGGGGTTCATCATCCTGGGCAAACATCATGCCCTGGCCATTTTCCTTGGAATAAATAGCCAGCACGGCCTCTAGCGGAACGGAAACGGAGTGTTTTCTACCAGAAAAGCGGGCAGTGAACGTGAGCCACTCATTACCCATTTCGAGTTCATGCACAGCCGCATTGTCAATATTGAGTATGACCTTGCCTTTCTGGACGGCCTGTTCTGGAACATCAACCCCGTCAAATCCGGCGTCAACCAGTATATGGGGTGTCATGGTGTTGTCACTGATCCATTCGTACAAAGCCCTGAGAAGATAGGGCCTGTTGGATGTCATCTCCCCGGACATGAGTACTCCTTCAAGGTGATAATTCAGGATACTCCAAGCACCAATTCACGTTCAGCCATGGTCAGGCTGCTCTTGAAAGAAGCTCTTGAAAAGACCCTTTGTGCATAGGCCTCGACCGAGGCGCCAGGCTTACCCAGTTTCACACCATAGAGTGAAAGCCGCCACATCAAGGGCCCTAACATACAATCCACGAGGGTCAGTTCATCACTAAGCAAAAAAGCCTGTATTTTGAACAACTCGTTGGCGGCAATAAGACTTTCTTTGAGTTGCCTGGCAGCCTGCTCAGATGTTTTCCCGGTACTGGCCTCGATTTCATACGCCAGGGGAAACCAGTCGTGCAGAATGCGGTGATGCAACAATCTGAGCTGTGCCCGGGAAACGGGATCTACCGGCATCAGCGGAGGATGCGGATAGCGTTCATCCAGATAGTCGTTGATCACATCCGCGTTATAAAGCACCAGGTCCCTGTCTACCAGGGTAGGGGCCTGGTTATAAGGATTCAGCTCTGCTAGATCCGCCGCTGCGGATTCGTCCTGAGAGACGTTAACGATATCAACATTGATCCCTTTTTCAGCTATCACGAACCGTACCCGGTGGCTATCCAGACCGGTTTCAGATGAATACAACGCCATGGTCGATCGACCTCGAACTGATGTTGCCACACTAATCTCCTAAAAATATTTGGTCTTTTACGACTTGACCAGTTAATCCCGCCTGGCCCACGTTTTTATAAGCGGGTTAATGGACATCCCGCCAATATTCAACTTTCAACGCGTAAGCCACCAGGGTGAACAGCACCAGGAACAGCAAGACCCAGATACCGATGTTCTTTCTTTTCAACTTCGAAGGTTCGCCGAGGTAATCAAGAAATGTAACCAGGTCCCTCACCGTCTGCTCATACTGTTGCGGTGACTGCAAACCAGGCGAAGTCAGCTCAAGATGCTCAATCACCCGTTCTTCGCCGTGACTCGACCACACAGGTTCCTGGATACCCTGCAACTGCCAGAAAACGTGCGGCATGGAAGCATTGGGCAGGACTAGGTTATTCCATCCACCGCTTTCATCCTGATAAAACGATTTCATGTACGTGAACAGCCAGTCGTTCCCACGTGACCTTGAGATGACCGAGAGGTCAGGCGGTATTTTGCCCAGCCAGGCCTCAGAGTCTCCTGGCCGCATGGCGATATCCATCGTATCGCCAATATTCACATCGGCAAATGCAAGGTCCCTCAACACAATGTCTTCGTCAATGCTCAGGTCTTCGGCCAGGCGATTGTAGCGCATGTAACTGGCGCTGTGACAGGAGAAGCAATAGTTGACGAACCACTTTGCGCCTCTTTGGATAGCCGCCGTGTCGCGGAAATTCACACCGGAGTTTTCGAGTTTCCCTCCGCTCGAGCCAAAAACCGGGCTCACGGTTGAAATCATCGCGACCAGACCGAGAATAATCATGATGGTTTTCCTATTCATCAGTGTGTCACCCGGTCCGGTACAGGTTTGGTTTTTCCTTTTGGACTCAGGAAAAACAGCAGAATGAAAAAAGAGAAATAAACAAATGTCCAAACACGCATCTCGATGGTCTGGGATGGTGTTCCTTCCGCCATTCCCAACATACCCAGCCGGATAAAGGCAAATGTAAACAGGGCCAGCATCACTTTGTACCATGCGCCTTTGTAGCGTATGGACTTGACCGGTGAGCGATCCAGCCAAGGCAGGAAGAACAAGATCATCACAGAAGCGCCCATCAAGATCACGCCCATCAGTTTGTCAGGCACTGCTTTGAGAATTGCGTAGTACGGTGTGAAATACCACACCGGCACAATATGTTCCGGCGTGACCAGCGGAGTCGCCGGTATGAAGTTGTCACGCTCGAGGAATATCCCTCCCACTTCCGGCCAGAAAAACAGGACGAAAGCGAAAAGGAGGAGGAACATGCCCACCCCGAAAATATCCTTCACGGTGTAATAGGGGTGGAAGGGAATGCCATCTTTGGGAAGCCCGTTCTCATTCTTATTCGCCTTGATCTCGATGCCGTCCGGATTATTCGAGCCGTTCTCCCGCAATGCGACCAGGTGTAGCAGCACCAGTGCCAGCAGGGCCAGGGGAATCGCGATCACGTGCAGGGCAAAAAAGCGGTTGAGGGTTGCATCGGAGATGAAATAATCTCCCCTGATCCACTCGGTCAGTGGTTCGCCGATACTCGGAATCGCCCCGAACAGGTTGATAATCACCTGCGCGCCCCAGTAGGACATCTGGCCCCAGGGCAACACGTAACCCATGAAGGCTTCCGCCATCAGGGCCAGGTAGATCAGCATGCCGAAAACCCACAGTAATTCCCTGGGCTTGCGGTGTGAGCCATACAACAGGCTGCGGAACATGTGCATATAAACCAAGATAAAGAAGAACGAAGCACCGGTGGAGTGCATGTAGCGAATCAGCCAGCCCCAGTCAACGTCACGCATGATGTATTCAACCGATGCAAACGCCTCGGCAGCTGATGGCTTGTAATGCATGGTCAGGAAAATACCGGTTAAAATCTGCATCACCAAAACCAGCAGAGCCAGTGAGCCCATGTAATACCAGAAATTGAAATTTTTCGGAGCGTAGTAGCCCGTCATGGTAGCGTTCCAGAACGCTGTGACCGGCAAGCGCTTGTCAATCCAGTTCATCAATTCATCAGCTCGCCTGGCGAGTGTGCTAGCTGGTTTGGCCATTATGCAACTCCTTCCTGGCTTACACCGATAAGCAGGGTCCGGTTATCGATGAAGCTGTATGGCGGAATTTTCAGGTTGGTGGGGGCAGGAACTCCCTTGTAGACCCGGCCGGCCATGTCGAATTTTGATTTGTGGCAGGGGCAGAAAAAACCACCCTTCCAGTTTTTCTCGAATGACTGGGGGCCGACCTGGGGCACCATCTGGGGAACACATCCCAGGTGGGTGCAGTGCATATTCACTACCAGGTACTCGTCCTTCAACGCCCGCGTCACATTTTGAGCAAATGAAGGCTGCTCGGACTCAAGCGATTGCGGATCACGCAAATCGGGGATAACGTCTGGCAGAAGACTAAGACTTTCGGGTGTTCTGCGCAGAACACCAATGGTTTGTCCACGCCATTGCACCTTGAGAAGCTGACCTGGTTCCAGGTTAGCAATATCGACCTGCGTGGGTGCACCCATTGACTGCGCCTTTGCACTCGGCTGCCAGGATTGAATGAAAGGCACCGCGGCGAAACCCACACCCACACCGCCCACGACTGCGGTTGTGGCGACGAGAAACCGGCGCCGTCCCTTGTTCACGCCATCAGTTGGCATCTATTTCTCCAGCTGGAAGAAAACCCTGAAGGGTCTGTTAGTTTGGGGTTATCAATTGTCGAGGCACATAGTCTGGAAACCCGTTTTCGGGTAACCCAGCAGTATTCCGACCCCGGCCCACTATCAAACGATCATTTTATCCGATTTACGCCATGTTAAACAATGCATTTACCGATAGAATGGACAAAGTTGGAAATCTGTTGTCATAAAAAACGTTAAAAGTAGCGAATCTCTCTCATTTTATGAAAAAAAGTCTGAAGTTTATCGGATTCCTGGTGCGCGCCATAATGGCAGGCCTTGCCATTGCTTTTGTGGTTATTTACCTTTGGCCATCACTGGCAAACCGGCTCAAACAGCCCGTGGCGCCGGTAATGACCCCGGTGGCGCCTTTCTCATATGCAGAGGCAGTTAACCGCGCGGCCCCCGCGGTTGTGAGTATTTACACACAATCATTGCAACCGCAATCGATGAACCCCGACCCGGCGGCGCGCACTGGTTTTCGCTACCTCTACCGAATGCGCTCAGATATGGGTTCAGGTGTGTTGCTCAGCGAAGATGGTTACATCCTGACCAACCAACATGTAGTCAACCAGGTAAATAAAATCCGCATAAGCCTTTGGGATGGTCGCATTGCTCCCGCAAAGATCATCGGTTCAGACCCGGAGACTGACCTGGCCGTGCTCAAAGTCAACCTGACAGGACTACCCACTGCCCCAATTGCAGAACAACCAGAAATCCATGTCGGTGACGTGGTGCTTGCCATAGGCAACGCCCTGGGTCTTAGCCACACAGTCACCATGGGTATCGTCAGCGCAACCGGCAGAAACAACCTGCGCTCAGTAGTCTACGAGGATTTTATCCAGACTGATGCGGCCATTAATGCCGGAAACAGCGGAGGAGCACTGATCAACGCCAATGGAGATCTGATCGGAATCAACTCGCGTAACCTGGGGAGAATTAGCGGCGCACAGAATATAGGATTCGCCACGCCCATTTCCCAGGCACTGGACGTGATGAATCAGATCATCGAATACGGCTCAGTTCGCCGTGGATGGCTGGGCGCGGCCTTCGGAAACCTGCGCCCGACATCACGGTCGGACGGAAGCGCAGTCCGGCGCGGCATCAGTATCCGCGATATAGCCGAGGACGGACCCGCCTGGAATGCAGGCATCCGTCAGGGTGACATCATTGTAAAACTGGACGGAGAACTTGTAGACGACGCCAGCCAGTTTCTGCTGAGAATCTCACAGCGTGAGCCCGGTTCGCAGGTCGAACTCATGATATTACGCCGTAATGAAACGTTCGAAACTTACGCCACTCTCATCCAGCAGCCACCATTGAAGCTGAAGTAAAAAATCAAGCCTTTGGGAGGGTGACGCCGGTCTGGCCCTGGTACTTGCCGGCACGGTCAGCGTATGACTGTTCACAGGGTTCATCAGACTCGAAAAACAGGAACTGGGCTACTCCCTCATTAGCGTAAATCCTGGCCGGTAGCGGGGTTGTGTTGGAAAATTCCAGGGTGACGTGACCTTCCCATTCCGGTTCCAGCGGGGTAACGTTGACGATGATGCCGCAGCGGGCATAAGTGGATTTTCCCAGGCAAATGGTGAGGACGTTCCTGGGGATGCGAAAGTATTCCACCGTACGCGCAAGCGCAAATGAATTGGGCGGAATAATGCAGACATCACCGCTGAAATCCACGAAACTGTTTTCATCAAAATGCTTGGGATCAACGATGGCGGAATTAATGTTGGTGAATATCTTGAATTCGGGTGCACAACGCACATCGTAGCCGTAGCTTGACGTACCGTAGGAAATACTCTGCTCACCCTGTTTGGAACGACGGACCTGGCCTGGTTCAAAGGGGTCGATCATCCCGGACTCGGCCATCCGGCGAATCCAGTGATCTGGCTTGATGCTCAAACTGATGTTCCTGTCGTGGGAGCCCCTGAACTGCTCATGATTTTAATTCCTGGTCATGTGTTCAGGACATTAATCTTGGGAAGATTCAGGCTCAGGCTACGGGTCCTTTTTGAAAGATGCGCCGCTGTATTGCGGGCCATTTCCCGGTAACGGGCTGTCAGTTCGGAATCCGGATCCGCGACAACCGTTGGCATTCCCTCGTCCAGGTCCACCCTGATCTGCATGGCCAATGGCAGACTCCCCAGCAGGGGTACATCGTATTCATCAGACATGCGCTGACCGCCTCCAGAGCCGAATATGGTTTCCTCGTGACCACAGTTGCTGCATATGTGCGAGCTCATATTCTCCACAACACCCAGTACAGTCATGTCGACCTTGCGAAACATCTGCACGGCCTTGCGCGCATCGAGCAAGGCGATATCCTGTGGCGTAGTTACGATGATGGTTCCGCTAACCGGTACTTTTTGCGCCAGGGTCAACTGGATATCTCCAGTACCCGGTGGTAAATCGATCACCAGATAATCCAGCCCATTCCAATTAGTTTCGGTCAGCAGTTGCTGCAACGCGGACGTCACCATGGGACCACGCCAGATCATGGGCGTGTCCTCCTCGACCAGAAAACCGATGGACATCACCTGCAGTCCGTGGCCAAGCTGGGGAATAATCCTGTTTCCGTCCGTTTCGGGATGCCCTGAAATGCCAAACATGCGTGGCATGCTGGGGCCATAGATATCCGCATCCAGGACACCAACGCGTGCTCCGTCGGCACGTAGCGCCAGGGCAAGGTTGACCGCAGTGGCAGACTTGCCGACACCACCTTTACCAGAAGCCACGGCGATGATGTTCTTTATCTGGTCCTGCGGCTTCAGTTCACCCTGCACGCTGTGTGGTACGACCCGCCAATCCAGATTGACCGAAGCGCTTTCGATATTGGCGTCAGCTTCCAGCGCTTCACTAATCGAACGAACCAGCGATTCCCGAATGCAGTCGATTGGATAACCGGCGCGTAAATCAACCGATACACGGGCCCCGTCGATACCCACCCCACGCAGCCATCCAAGGCTGACAATGTCGGTACCGGCATGAGGGTCAATAATTTGGGAAAGTAAGTTTTTCAGGTATTCATCATTCAAAGTTGACATTCGATTCAGACCATCCGCGCTCTTGTTCATGGGAAAGCCGATCATTGTATCGGTTTAACCGGGATGCGGAAACATCTTTAGACCTGCTACGCAGCGACCCGGCAAATGTCAACAGGCGCCTGGATGGTTCTTATCAGGCACCGGTCGTGACATAATTCCCCATTCCGCCGCTAAACTACGGTGAACTCTGAAACCTGGCCCTACTACAGCATTACCAAACATGACAGAAAAAAAGAAACAAATCCTCGTTACCAGCGCACTGCCATACGCCAACGGCGCGATTCACCTCGGGCATATGCTGGAATATATCCAGACCGACATCTGGGTGCGTTTTCAACGCTCACAGGGCCACGAATGTTACTTCGCCTGGGCGGACGACGCCCACGGCACACCGATCATGCTTTCGGCCCGGGCCGAAGGAACGACACCCGAAGAACTCATCGACAGAATGAACGAGGAACACAAAACCGATTTCCGGGATTTTGGCATCAGTTTCGACAACTACTCGTCCACCCACAGCGAATTCAACAGGGAGCAGGTCGAGTTCATTTACAAAAAACTCGATAAGGGTGGTTACATCGAGCGCCGCAACATCAAGCAGTTATACGATGAAGAAGAAGGGATGTTCCTGCCTGACCGTTTCATCCGGGGCACCTGCCCCAAATGCGGTACTGAAGACCAGTATGGCGACAGTTGCGAATCCTGCGGAAGTACCTATGCGCCAACCGACCTGCTTAATCCACGCTCAGCGGTTTCCGGCAGTAAACCGGTATTCCGGGAATCCGAACATTATTTTGTCCTGCTGTCCAAATTTGAGCAGCCATTGAAAGAATGGGTGTCCTCCGGAGCGCTTCAGAATGAGGTCGCTAACAAGTTGCAGGAATGGTTTATAGATGGCCTGCGGGACTGGGATATTTCCAGGGATGCACCCTATTTCGGCTTCCAGATTCCCGGCACCGAAGACAAGTATTTCTATGTCTGGGTGGATGCCCCGATCGGTTACATTTCCAGTTTCCGCGAATTGTGCGAACGTGAAGGCCTGGACTTCGATGACTGGTGGGGCGTGGATTCAGAAGCCGAAGTTTATCACTTCATTGGCAAGGACATTGTCTATTTCCACACCTTGTTCTGGCCTGCAATGCTGATGGGCGCCGGTTTGAGAACGCCCACGGCGGTCTATGCACATGGTTTCCTGATGGTGGACGGCGCGAAGATGTCCAAGTCGCGGGGCACGTTTATCAAGGCCCGTACCTACCTTGACCACCTGAACCCGGACTACCTGCGCTATTACTTCGCCGCCAAACTGGGCTCGGGCACCGCAGACATAGATTTGAATCTCGAGGATTTTGTCCAGCGCGTCAATTCCGATGTCGTCGGCAAAGTGGTCAACATCGCGAGCCGCTGTGCGGGATTTATCCAGCGCAAGTTCGACAGCAGGCTGTCCAAAAAACTGCCGGCGCCGGAACTCTACGACTCGTTCATCAAGGCAAGAGAAATCATCGCTGAAGACCTTGAGGGACGCAACTACCAGTCCGCCATCCGCCGGATCATGTCGCTGGCGGACGAAGCCAATCGATACATCGATGATGAGAAACCCTGGCAGCAGATCAAGCATGAAGACAAGCAGGAACATGTCCATGGTGTCTGCACACAAGGCATTAACCTGTTCCGGATTTTGATCACTTATCTGGCTCCGGTCCTGCCGTTTACCGCACACAAGGCTGCGGCTTTCCTGGGCCAGGACATCGGCAACTGGCAGACGCTTGACCGGCCTGTGCTGGATGTCCCGGTCAATACCTTTGAGCCCCTGGTGACGCGCATTGACCCGCTCAAAATCCAGGCCATGGTCAACGACTCCAGGGAATCTCTCAAACCTGTAGAGGCCAGCACGGCGAGCGAGGATGCAGACGGGATTGAAGATATGGCCGATGAAATCACCATTGATGACTTCCTGAAAGTAGACCTCAGAATTGCCCTGATAACGGCAGCCGAAGCCGTACTGGAAGCCGACAAGCTGCTTAAATTGACCCTGGATATCGGCGGGGAATCCCGCACGGTGTTCGCCGGTATCAAGTCTGCTTATGACCCGGCCACGCTGGTGGGCCGCCACACCGTCATGGTGGCGAATCTGAAAGCACGCAAGATGCGCTTCGGCACATCCGAGGGCATGGTGCTTGCTGCCGGTCCGGGTGGAAAAGAGCTGTTCATCCTGGAGCCGGATGAAGGCGCCAGGCCAGGAATGAGAGTGACCTAGTGCTCCTTCAAGGTGATAATTGCGGGTTCAGAGTTACCCAGATGTTCCAAGACAAGGCGCAGACCGCAAAGAATGGCCCAGTCCTTCTTAAGGGCTGTAACACAGTATTGGGACATCTGGGTGCCTCCCTTCGG
>Ga0209013_10001621_pt1 | contig 20617 bp, 31 predicted proteins | sample Cruoilmetagenom2_FD_187291 | JGI IMG/M metagenome (GOLD analysis project Ga0209013, IMG submission 187291) | Oil polluted marine microbial communities from Coal Oil Point, Santa Barbara, California, USA - Sample 2 (SPAdes) (version 2) | ecosystem: Environmental > Aquatic > Marine > Oil seeps ...
ATTAAATAAAAATGTAAAGCGTTTAGCACGTAAATCTGCATTAAGTATTAAAGCAAATGAAAAGGCAATAACAGTATTAGAAGACTTTAATTTTGATACACCAAAAACCAAAGAATTTACTACTGTTTTAAAGGCTTTAGGTCTTGAGAATAAAAAATCTTTGTTTGTGTTGGGTGGGTCGAATAATAATGTATATTTGTCGTCACGCAATTTAAAAGGGTCTGAAGTTCTAATAAACTCAGAATTAAGTACTTATAAGATTTTAAATGCAAATCAAATAGTACTAGTAGAAAGCTCTTTAGAAGGAATTGAATTGAACTTAAGTAAATAAGAAAACCATGAGTATCTTAATTAGACCTATAATCACAGAAAAAGCAACAACAGATAGCGAGTTGAATAATTGCTATAGCTTTCAAGTGAATACAAAGGCGAACAAGGTAGAAATTAAAAAAGCAGTAGAAGCTGCTTATGGTGTTTCTGTTGAAAAAGTTCGTACTATAAATGTCCGTCCAGACAGAAAAACTCGTCATACAAAAACGGGAATTCAAAATGGTAAAACAAATGCTGTTAAAAAAGCAATTGTACAACTGGCGGAAGGTGAGATGATTGATTTATATGCTAATATGTAATTAGACAAAAAATGTCAGTAAGAAAATTAAAACCAATCACACCAGGACAGCGATTTAGAGTAGTAAATGGGTTTGACGCCATAACTACTGATAAGCCGGAGAAAAGTTTATTAGCTCCGAAAAAACGTTCAGGTGGTAGAAACAGTCAAGGAAAAATGACCATGCGCTATAAAGGTGGAGGTCATAAAAGAAGGTATCGTATTATAGACTTTAAACGAAATAAAACAGGAATTCCTGCTGAAGTTAAGTCAATTGAATATGACCCTAATCGTACAGCGTTTATCGCATTACTTAACTATCAAGATGGTGAGAAAAGATACATCATTGCTCAAAATGGACTTCAGGTTGGACAAACTATTGTATCTGGTGAAAAAGTAGCTCCAGAGATTGGAAATGCTATGCCCCTTAGTGCTATTCCTTTAGGTACAATTATTTCTTGTATCGAATTACACCCAAATCAAGGTGCTGTTATGGCGCGTAGTGCTGGTGCTTTTGCTCAATTAATGGCAAGAGATGGAAAATTTGCTACTGTTAAATTACCTTCTGGAGAAACACGTTTAATTCTTGTAAACTGTTTAGCAACAATTGGAGTTGTTTCTAATTCAGATCATCAATTATTAGTGTCAGGTAAAGCAGGTAGAAGTAGATGGTTAGGAAGAAGACCAAGAACAAGACCAGTTGTAATGAATCCTGTAGATCACCCAATGGGTGGTGGTGAAGGTAAGTCTTCAGGTGGACATCCACGTTCTAGAAATGGTATTCCTGCTAAAGGTTATAGAACCCGTTCTAAAACAAAACCAAGTAATAAATATATTGTAGAACGTAGAAAGAAATAATAAATCATGGCAAGATCATTAAAAAAAGGACCTTACGTTCATCATAAATTAGATAAGAAAGTAGCAGCAAATGTTGATGCTAAAAAGAAGACAGTAATTAAAACTTGGTCTAGAGCAAGTATGATTACTCCTGATTTTGTAGGTCAAACGATTGCAGTTCATAATGGCAGACAATTTGTACCAGTTTATGTTACAGAGAATATGGTAGGTCATAAATTAGGAGAATTTTCACCAACACGATCTTTTAGAGGTCATGCAGGTGCTAAAAATAAAGGAAAAAGATAAGAGCTATGGGAAGTCGTAAAAAACAAATGGCAGACACTATTAAAGCAGAAAAAAAGCAAATTGCTTTTGCAAAGCTTAATAACTGTCCTACGTCACCAAGAAAAATGCGTTTAGTAGCCGATTTAGTAAGAGGTGAAAAAGTAGAAAAAGCACTTAATATTTTAAAATTCAGCCCAAAGGAAGCGTCACGTCGTTTAGAAACATTATTGTTATCTGCAATTGCTAATTGGCAAGCTAAAAACGAAGATGCTAGTATAGAAGATGCTGAATTATTTGTGAAAGAGATTAGAGTAGATGGTGGGACAATGTTAAAAAGACTTCGTCCAGCTCCTCAAGGTCGAGCACATAGAATAAGAAAAAGATCTAATCACGTAACACTCGTGCTTGGAGCTAACAATAACACACAAAGCAATTAATAAATGGGACAAAAGACAAATCCAATTGGAAATCGTTTAGGAATTATCAGAGGATGGGAATCCAACTGGTACGGAGGAAATGATTATGGAGATAAACTTGCTGAAGATGATAAAATCAGAAAGTATATTTTCGCTCGTTTATCTAAAGCTAGTGTGTCGAGAGTAATCATCGAAAGAACTCTTAAACTTGTAACCGTTACTATCACAACAGCACGTCCTGGTATCATTATTGGTAAAGGTGGCCAAGAGGTAGACAAGTTAAAAGAGGAACTTAAAAAGATTACAGGTAAAGAGGTTCAAATAAACATCTTTGAAATTAAAAGACCAGAACTGGATGCATATCTAGTAGCTTCAAGTGTTGCTCGTCAAATTGAAAGTCGTATTTCATACAAGCGTGCAATAAAAATGGCCATTCAAGCCACGATGCGAATGAATTCTGAAGGTATTAAAATTCAAATTAGTGGTCGTTTAAATGGTGCAGAAATGGCACGTAGCGAACACTATAAAGATGGAAGAATTCCTTTATCAACATTTAGAGCCGACATAGACTACGCTTTAGTAGAAGCTCACACTACCTATGGTAGATTGGGTATTAAAGTATGGATTATGAAAGGTGAAGTATATGGTAAAAGAGAACTTTCTCCGCTTGTTGGTTTATCTAAGAAGCAAGGAAAAGGTGGACGTGGAGGAAATAAGAACCAACCTCGTCGTAGAAAGTAATTTTTTAAAATAAAGAAAAATGTTACAACCTAAAAGAACAAAATTTCGTAAACAACAGAAAGGTCGCATGAAAGGGAACTCTGGAAGAGGGCATCTACTTTCTTACGGAATGTTTGGTATAAAATCACTAGACTCAAAGTTTATTACATCTCGTCAAATTGAAGCTGCACGTATTGCTGCTACACGTTACATGAAAAGAGAAGGTCAATTATGGATTAAAATCTATCCAGACAAGCCTATTACAAAGAAACCTCTTGAAGTACGTATGGGTAAAGGTAAAGGTGCGGTAGAATATTGGGTAGCTGTAGTTACTCCAGGAAGAATAATGTTTGAAGTTGGTGGTGTATCATTAGACGTTGCAAAAGAAGCATTACGTTTAGCGGCACAAAAACTTCCAGTTAAAACTAAGTTTATAATTGCTAGAGATTACGAAGCTTAATTATTGATATTATGAAACAATCAGAAGTTAAAGAACTATCAACAGCTGAGTTACAAGAAAAACTTAGTGAGACTAAAAAGAGTTATGCAGATCTAAAAATGGCTCATGCAATATCACCTCTTGAAAATCCAATTCAGTTACGTGGTATTAGACGTACAGTGGCTAGAATTGCAACAGAGTTAACCAAAAGAGATATACAATAATAGTATTCTGCTTAAAGATGGAAAAAAGAAACTTAAGAAAAGAACGTATAGGAGTTGTTACTAGTAACAAAATGCAAAAATCAATTGTAGTTGCTGAAGTAAAGAAAGTAAAACACCCTATGTATGGAAAATTCGTGTTAAAAACAAAGAAATATGTTGCACACGACGAAACAAACGACTGCAACGAAGGTGATACAGTAAGGATCATGGAAACAAGACCTTTAAGTAAATCCAAATGTTGGAGATTAGTAGAAGTAATTGAAAGAGCTAAATAATTATGGTACAACAAGAATCAAGATTAAATGTAGCTGATAACACTGGAGCCAAAGAGGTTTTAACAATTCGTGTTCTAGGTGGAACTAAAAGAAGATATGCATCTTTAGGTGACAAAATTGTAGTTACAGTAAAAGACGCAACTCCTAACAGTACTATAAAAAAAGGATCGGTATCAACAGCTGTAGTTGTCCGTGCTAAAAAAGAAGTACGACGTCCAGATGGATCTTATATAAGATTTGATGATAACGCATGTGTGCTTTTAGATCCTAATGGAGAAATGAAAGGAACGCGTGTATTTGGTCCAGTAGCAAGAGAACTTCGTGATAAACAATTCATGAAAATTGTATCATTAGCACCAGAGGTACTTTAATACAAAATTAAAATGGGAAAGCTAAAAATAAAATCAGGAGATACCGTAAGAGTTATTACTGGAGACCATAAAGGGTCAGAAGGTAAAATTCTTAAAGTATTAATAGATAAGAATAAAGTGATAGTAGAAGGTGTGAATATGGTAAAAAAGCATATGAAACCAGATGCTCAAAATCCTCAAGGAGGAATTGTAGAAAAAGAAGCTCCTATTCAAATTTCAAACTTATCATTGTTAACTTCAAAAGGAGAAACAACAAGAGTTGGTTATAGAATGGAAGGCGATAAAAAAGTAAGATTTGCTAAAAAATCTAATGAAGTAATTTAATTATGGCTTATATTCCAAGATTAAAAAAAGAGTACAAGGACAAGGTAGTTCCTGCTCTTACAGAAGAATTCGGATATAAAAATGTAATGCAAGTACCAAAACTTAAAAAGATAGTTTTATCTAGAGGAGTTGGTGAAGCAGTTGCAGATAAAAAGTTAATCGACTATGCATTAGAAGAGATGTCAAATATATCTGGACAAAAAGCAATAGCTACAATATCTAAAAAGGATGTTGCATCTTTTAAATTGCGTAAAGGAATGCCTATTGGTGTGATGGTTACTTTAAGAGGAGAACAAATGTTCGAATTTTTAGATCGTTTCGTTACTTCTGCATTACCTCGAGTAAGAGATTTTAATGGTATAAAAGCTAATGGATTTGACGGAAGAGGTAATTACAATTTAGGAGTTACTGAACAAATTATATTTCCAGAAATTAATATCGATAAGGTAAACAAAATTGCAGGAATGGATATTACATTTGTAACATCTGCTGATACCGATAAAGAAGCAAAATCATTATTAACCGAACTAGGATTACCTTTTAAAAAGAATTAAGTTATGGCTAAAGAATCAATGAAAGCCCGCGAGGTAAAAAGAGCAAAAACAGTAGCTAAATATGCAGCTAAACGTAAAGCTTTAAAAGAAGCTGGAGATTATGAAGCATTGCAAAAGTTACCAAAAAACGCTTCTCCTATTCGTATGCATAATAGATGTAAACTAACAGGAAGACCAAAAGGTTATATGCGTAATTTTGGAGTTTCTCGTGTTATGTTTCGCGAAATGGCTAATAAAGGATTAATTCCTGGAGTAAGAAAAGCAAGTTGGTAAATTATAAATTGGTTTCAGGTTTAACAATAGCGTTAAAAACCAAAACCGCAAATTAATAAATATGAATACAGATCCTATAGCGGATTATTTAACAAGAGTTAGAAATGCAGTAAGTGCAGGTCACAGAGTTGTAGAAATTCCTGCTTCTAATCTTAAGAAAGAAATAACAAAAATATTATTTGACCAAGGATACATTTTAAGTTACAAGTTTGATGATTCTACAGTGCAAGGAACGATTAAAATCGCTTTAAAGTACACTAAAGACACTAAAGAGCCTGTAATTAAAAAACTCCAAAGGATAAGTAAACCAGGTTTACGTAAATACGCAAGCTCTAGCGAGTTGCCACGTATTCTTAATGGTCTTGGAATTGCCATAGTTTCTACTTCGCATGGGGTAATGACAGGTAAACAAGCTCAAAGAGAAAATGTTGGAGGAGAAGTTTTATGTTACGTTTACTAATTAAAGACCATTAAGAAATGTCAAGAATAGGTAATAACCCAGTAGCAATTCCAGAAGGAGTTACAGTTGATATCAACGATAATGTTGTTACAGTAAAAGGAAAATTAGGAGAATTAACTCAAAATTTTGATTCTGTAGCTATAAAAGCTGAAGATGGAAATGTTTTAGTAACACGTTCTTCAGATACAAAAGATCAAAAAGCAAAACATGGTTTATATAGATCATTGATGTATAATATGATTGAAGGTGTGTCTAAAGGGTGGACTAAAGAATTAGAACTGGTAGGTGTAGGATATAGAGCAAATAATCAAGGACAAAAACTTGATCTTGCATTAGGGTTTTCTCATAATATTGTTTTAAATATAGCTCCAGAAGTTAAGGTTGAAGCAATTTCAGAAAAAGGAAAGAATCCTATAATTAAATTAACTTCTCACGACAAACAACTAGTAGGACAGGTAGCTGCAAAGATTCGTTCATTCAGAAGCCCAGAACCATACAAAGGAAAAGGAATTAAATTTGTTGGTGAAGTATTAAGAAGAAAAGCAGGTAAAACAGCTTAATAAATTAAGTTATGGCATTAACAAAGACCGAAAGAAGACAAAGAATTAAAAACAGAATACGTAAAGTAATCTCTGGAACTGGATCACAGCCAAGATTATCTGTTTTTAGAAGTAATAAAGAAATTTATGCTCAAATAGTAGATGATGTAACTGGTAATACAATCAGTGCTGCATCTTCAAGAGATAAAGACATTAGCTCTGTAAAAGGCAATAAAACAGATATTGCTACTATGGTAGGAAAGTCTGTTGCAGAAAAAGCTATTAAGGCAGGTATAGACACAATATCTTTTGATAGAGGCGGATATTTATATCATGGTAGAGTAAAATCGTTAGCTGAAGGAGCTAGAGAAGCAGGACTTAAATTCTAATAAAATTATGTATCATAAATACAAAAGCGCAGAATTAGTAAAACCAAGTGGATTAGATCTTAAAGATCGTTTAGTTGGTGTACAAAGAGTTACAAAAGTAACAAAAGGTGGTAGAGCATTTGGTTTTTCAGCAATTGTTGTAGTAGGTGACGAAGCAGGAGTAGTTGGTCAAGGTTTAGGAAAATCTAAAGATGTGGCTAGCGCAATAGCTAAAGCAGTAGAAGACGCTAAGAAAAATTTAGTTCGTATTCCTCTTGTTAAAGGTACATTACCTCATGCGCAAAAAGGAAAATATGGTGGAGCAAGAGTTAATATTATTCCTGCTGCTCCAGGTACAGGAGTTATTGCTGGTGGAGCTGTAAGAACAGTTTTAGAAGCAGTTGGTGTACACGATGTATTATCAAAATCTCAAGGTTCTTCAAACCCTCATAATGTTGTAAAAGCAACATTTGATGCTTTATTGCAATTAAGAGATGCTAAAAAAATAGCTAAAGAAAGAGGAGTTTCTCTTGAAAAAGTTTTTAACGGATAATTAAGGATAAGATGGCTAAGATAAAAGTAACAAAGCAAAAAAGCGCAATTAATCGTACTCTAAGACAAAAAAGAACTCTTGAAGCTTTAGGTTTAAGAAAAATTGGTCAAACCGTAGAGCACGATGCCACTCCAAATATTATTGGAATGGTTAATAAAGTTAAACACTTAGTTTCTGTAGAAGAAGCTTAATAATAAAACTGGAAAATGGATTTAAGTAATTTAAAACCTGCTGAAGGATCAGTTAATAATAATAGTAAACGAATTGGTAGAGGGCAAGGGTCTGGTAAAGGCGGTACTGCTACTAGAGGACATAAAGGAGCAAAATCTAGATCAGGTTATTCTAGAAAACTAGGTTTTGAAGGTGGACAAATGCCTCTTCAAAGACGTGTGCCTAAATTTGGTTTTACTAACATTAACCGTAAAGAATACCAAGGTATAAACTTGGATACTTTACAACAAATGGCTGATGATAAAAAGATTAAAGGGACAGTTGATTTAGATACTATGATTGCTTTTCGTTTAGCTGGAAAGAATGATTTAGTTAAGATATTAGGGAGAGGTGAATTAAAAGCAAAATTAAAAGTATCTGCTCATAAATTTACTGCTTCAGCAAAAGCTGCTATTGAAGCTGCAGGAGGAGAAGCTGTAACTTTATAAGAACTCATAGACAATGAAATTTATAGAATCCATAAAAAATGTTTGGAAAATAACAGAACTAAAAGATAGAATCATTCTTACTTTAGGGATGCTATTAGTATATCGTTTTGGGGCTCAAGTTGTACTTCCTGGTATTGATGCTACAAAACTAGGTGGTATTGCCGATACTACTTCAGATGGTATATTAGGTTTACTTAATGCATTTACAGGTGGAGCGTTTGCTAACGCCTCAGTTTTTGCATTAGGGATTATGCCTTATATTTCTGCGTCAATTGTAGTACAGTTAATGGGAATTGCAATTCCTTATTTGCAAAAACTTCAAAAAGAAGGTGCTAGTGGTCAAAAGAAAATCACTCAAATAACACGTTGGTTAACTATAGCAATTTGTATGGTTCAAGCACCTGGTTATTTGGTAAGTTTACCTAGTTTAGGTATTCCACCAGAGGCTTTTTTATTAGGGCAAGGTGGATTATTCTATTTCTCATCTGTAATAATTTTAGTAACTGGCTGTATTTTTGCGATGTGGTTAGGTGAAAAAATTACAGATAAAGGTATTGGTAATGGTATCTCATTATTAATCATGGTTGGTATTATTGCAACATTACCACAATCATTTGTACTAGAATATGCATCAAGAGTTACAGAGTCTAATGGTGGTTTAATTATGATTTTAATAGAATTAGTAATTTGGTTAGTAATCATTTTATTATCTATTATGTTAGTATTAGCTGTAAGAAAAGTTGCAGTGCAATACGCTAGACGTACAGCTTCTGGAGGATATGAAAAAAATGTGTTTGGTTCTAGACAGTTTTTACCATTAAAATTAAATGCTTCTGGTGTAATGCCTATAATATTTGCTCAAGCAATTATGTTTGTTCCTAGTTTAATAGGAGGCTCTGGATTTTTGAAAGATACTGGAGTTGGACAATGGATGCAAGCTCAATATTCAGATATGTTTGGATTATGGTATAACATTACATTTGGTATATTAATTATAATATTTACATATTTCTATACTGCGATTACAGTACCTACAAACAAAATGGCAGACGATTTAAAACGAAGTGGAGGATTTATTCCAGGAATACGACCAGGTACTGAAACTTCAGAATATTTAGACAAAATAATGTCACAAATAACATTACCAGGTTCTATATTTTTAGCATTAATAGCAGTATTTCCTGCCTTTATTGTAAAATTAATGAGTGTACAGCAAGGTTGGGCATTATTTTTTGGAGGAACATCATTATTAATTATGGTTGGTGTTGCTATTGATACAATGCAACAAATAAATTCGTACTTGTTGAATAAACATTACGATGGCTTGATGAAAACAGGTAAAAATAGAAAAGCGATATAATAGCTTTATAAATACTATGGCAAAACAAGCAGCAATAGAACAAGACGGAACAATTATAGAAGCATTATCAAATGCTATGTTTCGTGTTGAATTGGAAAATGGTCACATTGTGACTGCTCATATTTCTGGTAAAATGCGAATGCATTATATTAAACTTTTGCCAGGAGATAAAGTAAAATTAGAAATGAGTCCTTACGATTTATCTAAGGCAAGAATAACTTATAGATACTAATGAAAGTAAGAGCATCAATAAAAAAGAGAAGTGCAGATTGTAAAATCGTGCGCAGAAAAGGTAGACTTTACGTAATCAACAAAAAGAATCCTAGATTCAAACAAAGACAAGGATAATTATGGCAAGAATTGCAGGTGTAGACATACCAAAACAAAAAAGAGGAGTTATCTCATTAACTTATATCTACGGAGTAGGTAGGAGTAGAGCTAAACAAATATTGGGAACTGCTAAAGTAGATGAGAGCACAAAAGTTTCAGATTGGACTGATGATGAAATCAGTAAAATTCGTGAAGCTGTAGGCTCTTATACTATTGAAGGTGAATTGCGTTCTGAAACACAAATAAACATTAAGCGATTAATGGATATTGGATGTTACAGAGGTATTCGTCATAGAGCCGGACTTCCATTAAGAGGACAACGCACTAAGAATAACTCTAGAACAAGAAAAGGTAGAAGAAAAACTGTTGCTAATAAAAAAATGGCAACTAAATAATAATTAGTAATATGGCAAAGGCAAGTACTAAAAAGCGTAAAGTTATAGTAGAATCTGTTGGGCAAGCGCACATTACAGCTTCTTTTAATAATATTATTATTTCATTAACCAATAAGAATGGCGATGTAATTTCATGGTCATCTGCCGGTAAATTGGGATTTAGAGGTTCTAAGAAGAATACACCTTACGCTGCTCAATTAGCTGCTGAAGATGCTTTAAATGTAGCAAAAGAAGCTGGCTTAAAGAAAGTAAAAGTGTACGTAAAAGGTCCAGGTAATGGTAGAGAATCTGCTATTAGATCTATTCATAATGGAGGTATTGAAGTTACAGAAATTATTGATGTAACACCAACTCCTCATAATGGATGCAGACCTCCTAAACGTAGAAGAGTTTAAGTTCTATACTGAATATATTTCAGTATTTTATAATAATTAATTTAACAAGTATCAACGAGAGATCAGCGATTATCGAAGGATAAGATTAAGACCTTAATTCATAATCACTCTCAAAACAAATTTAAAAATGGCAAGATATACTGGTCCTAAAACTAAAATAGCACGTAAATTCGGAGAAGCTATTTTTGGAGAAGATAAATCTTTCGAAAAGAGAAACTATCCTCCTGGTCAACACGGAAACACAAGAAGACGTGGAAAAAAATCTGAATATGCTATCCAACTTATGGAAAAGCAAAAAGCTAAATACACTTACGGTGTTTTAGAACGTCAATTTAGAAACCTATTTAAAAAAGCAACAGCTGCTAGTGGAATTACTGGTGAAGTGTTGTTACAATTATGTGAATCTAGATTAGACAACGTTGTGTATAGAATGGGTATATCTCCTTCGAGAAGTGGAGCAAGACAACTCGTTTCACACAGACACATTACAGTAAATGGTAAATTGGTTAACATTCCTTCCTATTCATTAAAGGCAGGAGATGTAATTGCTGTAAGAGAAAAATCTAAATCACTTGAAGCAATAGAAAGATCGCTTTCTAATTCAAGTCAAGTTTATGAGTGGATTACTTGGAATAATGACACAAAGGAAGGAACTTATGTGTCTATTCCAGCAAGAATTCAAATCCCTGAAAACATAAACGAACAATTCATCGTCGAATTATATTCTAAATAATAACTGATACAATAAGCAATATGGCAATTTTAAATTTTCAAAAGCCCGACAAAGTAATCTTAATAGATTCAACTGATTTTGAAGGTAAATTCGAATTTAGACCTTTAGAGCCTGGTTATGGTTTAACTGTAGGAAATGCTTTAAGAAGAGTTTTGTTATCTTCTTTAGAAGGATTTGCAATTACATCGGTTAGAATTGAAGGTGTAGAGCATGAATTTTCTACAATTACTGGAGTAGTTGAAGATGTTACTGAAATGATACTTAACTTAAAACAAGTTCGTTTTAAACGTCAAATTGATGAAGTTGATAACGAATCAGTATCTATCTCTATTTCAGGACAAGAACAAATAACAGCAGGAGATTTTCAAAAATTTATTTCAGGATTTCAAGTATTAAATTCAGATTTAGTAATCTGTAATTTAGATCCTAAAGTAACAATCAACATGGAAATTTCTATCGAGAAAGGTAGAGGATATGTTCCAGCTGAAGAAAATAAAAAATCTACAGCACCATTAGGAACAATTTTTACAGACTCTATTTACACACCAATAAAAAATGTAAAGTATAGTGTAGAAAATTATCGTGTTGAGCAAAAAACTGATTACGAGAAATTAGTTTTCGAAATCATTACTGATGGTTCTATAGTTCCACAAGAAGCTTTGACTGAAGCTGCAAAAATATTAATTCATCATTTCATGTTATTCTCAGATGAGAGAATAACACTTGAGGCCGATGAAATTGCACAAACTGAAACTTATGATGAAGAATCGCTTCATATGAGACAATTACTTAAAACTAAACTTATAGATATGGATCTTTCTGTTCGTGCATTAAATTGCTTAAAAGCAGCAGAGGTTGATACCTTAGGAGATTTAGTGTCGTTTAATAAAAACGACCTGATGAAGTTCCGTAATTTTGGTAAAAAATCTTTAACAGAACTTGAAGAACTTGTAAATGTTAAAGGGCTTAACTTTGGAATGGATTTAAGTAAATATAAATTAGATAAAGATTAATACATCATATTTTGCTCCTCAATAAAGAGTTGTAGCAAGATGGTGATTAAAATAAAATGTCATGAGACACGGAAAAAAAATAAATCATTTAGGAAGACAAACTGCTCATAGAAAATCTATGCTAGCTAATATGGCATGTTCTTTAATAGAACATAAGCGTATTAACACAACGGTTGCTAAAGCAAAAGCTTTAAAGCAATTTGTTGAGCCTATGATTACTAAATCAAAGGAAGATACGACTCATAACAGACGTATTGTAATGGCTCGTTTGAGACAAAAAGAAGCCGTAGCAGAATTGTTTAGAGATGTAGCGTCAAAAATTGGTGATCGTCCAGGAGGATATACAAGAATAATTAAACTTGGTAATCGTCTAGGTGATAATGCAGATATGGCAATGATTGAACTTGTAGATTACAACGAGATTTACAATGCAGAAAAAGCCACAAAGAAAACAACGCGTAGAAGTAGAAGAGGTAAAAGCAAAGCCGTAGCTCCGGTTGTAGATACAAAATCTTCAAACGAAGAAGAATAGATGTTAATAAGCATTAATAAATATAAAGGATAAACTATTTTAGTTTATCCTTTTTTTATGCATTTTTGTAAAACTTTTCTCAATAAATGAAATACAAAACACGAAGCAAAGCAATAATTCTTCTTGCAGACGGAACTATTTTTTACGGTAAATCCATAGGTAAAGATGGCAGTGCTTTTGGTGAAGTATGTTTTAATACGGGAATGACTGGCTATCAAGAGATATTTACGGATCCTTCTTATTTTGGGCAGCTTATGGTAGCTACAAATGCCCATATTGGTAATTATGGTATTAATAATAATGAAGTAGAATCAGACTCTATAAAAATATCTGGTTTGATTTGTAAAAATTTTAGCTATGATTATTCTCGTGAAGCCGCAGATGGTTCTTTAGAAGAATTTTTCGAAAAGAATAATCTGTTTGCCATTTCGGATGTCGATACAAGAGCACTTGTAAGTTATATTAGAGATAATGGCGCTATGAATGCAGTAATTTCTACTGATGTAGATAATATTACTGACTTAAAAATTCAACTAGCCGAAGTGCCTAATATGGATGGTCTTGAGTTGGCTTCTAAAGTATCAACTAAAGAACCTTATTTCTTTGGAAATGAAAAAGCATCTATTAAAATTGCAGTTTTAGATATTGGGATTAAAAAGAATATCCTTCGTAATTTAGCTGATAGAGATGCTTATATTAAAATATTTCCATACAATACTTCTTTTGAAGAAATGAGTAATTGGAATCCCGATGGTTATTTTTTATCGAATGGACCAGGAGACCCTAAACCATTAGTTGAAGCACAAAATCTTGCTAGAGAAGTTATTAAAAATAACCTTCCATTGTTTGGTATTTGCCTTGGACATCAGGTCATTGCATTAGCCAATGGTGTTTCAACTTATAAAATGCACAATGGACATAGAGGTATAAATCATCCAGTAAAGAATTTAATAACAGGGAAAGGAGAAATTACATCTCAAAATCATGGATTTGCAGTAAATAAAGATGAAGCTGAAGCTCATGATGATTTGCAAATTACTCATGTGCATTTAAATGATGATACAGTTGCAGGTTTAGCAATGAAAAGTAAAAATTGTTTTTCTGTTCAATTTCATCCAGAGGCAAGTCCGGGGCCACACGATTCAAAATATTTATTCGATCAATTTATAGAAAACATCAAATCTAATCTATTGATAAAAAGACAATAAAATTAAGTATTTATTGTCTTTTTTATTTCACTAAAACGTTATAGAAAGTATTATAGATAATTCTTTATAAGCGTATATACTAAGACGATATTAAACCGTAAATTTGAACTTCAAATTATAAATAATATATACTTATGAGTATAATAATTAATATCCACGCAAGACAAATTTTTGATTCTAGAGGAAATCCAACAGTTGAAGTTGATGTAGAAACTGAAAACGGAATTATAGGAAGAGCAGTAGTGCCATCAGGGGCGTCAACAGGAGAGCATGAAGCTGTTGAGTTACGTGATGGAGGAAAAGCTTACATGGGAAAAGGAGTTTTAAATGCAGTCGAAAATGTAAATACTTTTTTAGCTGAAGAATTATTAGGTGTATCAGTGTTTGATCAAAATTATATCGATCAGCTTATGTGCGAATTAGATGGTACTCCAAACAAATCTAAACTTGGTGCAAACGCAATATTAGGCGTGTCTTTAGCAGTGGCAAAGGCGGCAGCGAACGAGCTTGGTTTACCTTTATATAGATATATTGGTGGTGTAAGTGCAAATACACTTCCTGTGCCTATGATGAATATTATTAATGGAGGCTCGCATAGTGATGCACCAATTGCTTTTCAAGAATTTATGATTATGCCAGTTAAAGCAAATAATTTCACTCACGCTTTACAAATGGGAACTGAAATTTTTCATAATCTAAAAAAGGTATTGCACGATAGAGGTTTAAGTACTGCTGTTGGAGACGAAGGTGGATTTGCTCCTACATTGGATGGAACAGAGGATGCTTTAGAAACTATTGCTAAAGCTGTTGAAAATGCTGGCTATAAAATTGGAGATGAAGTTATGATTGCTTTAGATTGTGCAGCAGCAGAATTTTATGTTGATGGAAAATACGATTATACAAAGTTTGAAGGTGATAAAGGAAAAATAAGAACAAGCCAAGAACAAGCCGATTATTTAGCTGAGTTAGCTTCAAAATATCCTATTATTTCAATTGAAGACGGTATGGATGAAAACGATTGGGAAGGATGGAAATATCTTACCGAAAAAATTGGAGATAAAGTACAGTTGGTAGGTGATGATTTGTTTGTTACTAATGTAGAACGATTATCACGTGGTATTGAAAACGGTATTGCTAATTCAATACTTATTAAGGTTAATCAAATAGGAACATTAACTGAAACCATTGCAGCAGTGAATATGGCTAAAAATGCAGGTTATACATCTGTAATGTCTCATCGTTCTGGAGAGACCGAAGACAATACAATAGCAGATTTAGCTGTTGCTTTAAACACAGGTCAAATTAAAACAGGTTCTGCGTCTAGAAGTGATCGTATGGCAAAATATAATCAACTGTTACGTATAGAAGAAGAGTTAGGCGAAGTTGGGTTTTATCCAAAATTAAATGCCTTTAAGATAAAAATATAATAATTTAAATAAATAAATTTTTTTTGAAAAGCCAAATTCTTGTTAAGAGTTTGGCTTTTTTTTTGATACTGATATTTATCATATTTAGAAAACTAATTATGACGTAAATTATGAAGATTTTTAAAAATATTATTAATTTAAATAACATATTATGAGTAAGTTAAAAGATAAATTGCATGAAAAAATTCAGGAACATCGTCCTAGAACCACTAGGTTAGTTAAAGAATTTGGAAATAATGTTATTGATCAAGTTACAGTATCACAGGCAATTGGAGGGATGAGAGGTATAAAAAGTTTGGTGACAGATATTTCGTATTTAGATCCTTTAGAAGGAATTCGTTACCGTGGATTTACATTACCTGAAGTGTTAGAAAAGCTACCTAAACCTGTTGGAGCAGAAATGCCTTATGTAGAAGGATTATACTTTTTATTATTAACAGGAGAGATTCCAACTTTAGAAGAAGTTGAAGACTTAATGGTAGATTTTAAAAATCGTCGTATAATACCACATTATGTTTGGGATGTAATAGATTCGTTTCCAAGTGGAAGCCATCCAATGGCAATACTATCAGCAGCAGTTATGAGTTTAGAAAGAGAGTCTCATTTTAATACGAAGTATAGAAAAGGGATGAGTAAAATGGATTATTGGGATTCTACTTACGAAGATGCAACCAACCTTATTGCTAAAATGCCATTAATAGGAGCATATATTTATAACAAATTATATCATCCTGAAAATGGTCATCGTTATCCTGATCCAGCTTTAGATTTAGGGGCGAACTTTGCTTACATGATGGGTAAAGACAAACCATACGATGAAGTGTCACGTATGTATTTTATTATTCATGCAGATCATGAAAGTGGTAATGTTAGTGCACATACTGGACATCTAGTTGCCAGCTCATTATCCGACGTTTACTATGCAACTTCAGCTATGATTAACGGTTTAGCAGGACCTCTACATGGTTTAGCTAATCAAGAAGTCTTACGCTGGTTACAAGGATTAAAAGAACAAATGAAAGGAGAGATACCTTCAGAAGAAGAAATGAAAAAATATGTTTGGGATACATTAAATAATGGTCAAGTTATACCTGGATATGGTCACGCTGTATTACGTAAAACAGATCCAAGATATACTGTGCAACGAGACTTTTGTTTAAAACATATGCCAGATGATGATATATTTAAATATGTTGATGCACTTTATAATGTTGTGCCAGATATTTTGAGAGAACATGGGAAAGCCAAAAATCCTTGGCCAAATGTCGATGCACAATCTGGAGTAGTACAATGGCATTATGGTGTTACCGAATATGATTTTTACACTGTTCTGTTTGCAATTGGTAGATCGTTTGGTGTGCTTTCAAACATTATTTGGGATAGAGCATTGGGTTATTCTTTAGAAAGACCAAAATCTATAACTACTGATATGTTAGAGAAGATGGTTGAAAAGGAAGAAGAAATGTTAGCTTCTGTATAAAGAAGTTAAACCTCGCTATTTAATAGCGAGGTTTTTTTAAATATATAATTCTTTTATCTCAACTAAAACAAACAGCAATGTTTCTAATCATATAGCGACTATTTATCAATGAAAGTCACTATTTTATTAGTGCAAAATCGTAGTTAAAATATGGTTGAAATTTCTTAAATTAGCATGCTTTCAAAATTTTAAAAACACAAAATATATGTCAAATACAGCAACGTTAGAAATTAACGGACAAAAGCATGATTTTTCTTTAGTTAAAGGCACAGAAAATGAAGTTGCAATCGATATTAAAGCATTAAGATCTGTAACAGGAGGTGTAATAACTATCGATCCAGGTTATAAAAATACTGGCTCTTGTGAAAGTGGAATTACTTTTTTAGATGGAGAAAAAGGAATTTTAAGATATAGAGGTTATGCCATTGAAGATTTAGCCGAGAAAGCTGATTTTTTAGAAGTTGTTTTCTTGCTAATATTTGGTGAACTTCCTACCCAAGAACAGTTAAATAAATTTCATACCGATATTAAAGCACAATCTTTGGTTGATGATGATATAAGAAAAATAATAGATGCTTTTCCAAAGGCGGCACATCCAATGGGTGTTCTGTCATCATTAACAAGTGCACTAACTGCATTTAATCCATCTTCTGTTAATGTAAATTCAGAAGAAGAAATGTACAATGCGATTGTAAGAATATTAGGAAAATTCCCAGTTTTAGTTGCTTGGACGCTTCGTAAAAAGCAAGGACTGCCATTAGATTATGGCGATAATAGTTTGGGCTATGTAGAGAACTTATTAAAAATGATGTTCCATAAACCAAATGAAGAGTATATACAAAACCAAGTAATAGTTGATGCTTTGGATAAACTTTTAATTCTTCATGCCGATCATGAACAAAATTGTTCTACATCTACAGTTAGAATAGTAGGCTCGGCTCATGCGGGATTATTCGCTTCTATTTCTGCAGGTATTTCTGCACTTTGGGGACCACTTCATGGTGGTGCTAATCAAGCTGTATTAGAAATGTTACAAGCCATTAAAAATGATGATGGAGACACTAAAAAATATATGGCCAAAGCAAAAGATAAAGAAGACCCTTTCCGTTTAATGGGTTTTGGTCATCGTGTATATAAAAATTTCGACCCACGCGCAAAAATTATTAAAACAGCTGCAGACGAAGTTTTAGGAGATTTAGGTATTGAAGATCCAATTTTAGACATTGCTAAAGGGTTAGAGCAAGAAGCGTTACATGATGATTATTTTGTAAGCCGAAAGTTATATCCAAATGTAGATTTTTATTCCGGAATTATTTATAGAGCAATGAATATTCCTACCGAAATGTTTACAGTTATGTTTGCATTAGGACGTTTACCTGGTTGGATTGCTCAATGGAAAGAAATGCGTTTACTTAAAGAACCTATAGGTCGCCCAAGACAATTATATATTGGTGAAACACACAGAGATTTTAAAACTATAAAAAACAGATAAATCTGTTATATTATAACGAAAAGCTTCATAATAACTTATGAGGCTTTTTTATATTTGCCGTATGCTAAAACTTAATATAAAAAACGAAACCTCTCGTTTAAGAGCCGTAATACTTGGTACAGCAACAAGTAATGGACCAACTCCAAAGGTTGAAGATTGTTATGATCCTAAAAGTATTGAGCATGTCCTAGCAGGAACTTATCCTAAAGAGGATGATATGATTGTGGAAATGGAAGCCGTTGCTACCGTTTTTAAAAAATATGATATTAAGGTTTTCAGACCAGATGTTATTATAGATTGCAACCAAATATTTTCACGCGATATTGCTTTTGTTATAGAAGATAAAATAATTAGAGCTAATATATTACCAGATCGAGATAGAGAAATTGAAGCGATTAGATATGTTTGGAATCAAATTGAAGATAAAGCTAGAATTATTTTACCTGAAGAATGTCATGTTGAGGGTGGTGATGTAATGCCTTGGAACGATTATATTTTTATAGGCACTTATTCAGGTGAGGATTATCCCGATTATATAACCGCAAGAACAAATATGGATGCAGTGATTGCAATACAAGAATTATTTCCAAATAAAATTGTAAAGCCATTTGAGTTGCGCAAATCTAATACCAATGCCAAAGAAAATGCATTACATTTAGATTGCTGTTTTCAACCCATAGGAAAGGGCAAAGCAATCCTTCATAAAAACGGATTTCTAATAGAAAACGAATATAACTGGTTGGTAAACTTCTTCGGAAAAGAAAACATTTTTGAAATTACTAAAGACGAAATGTATAATATGAATAGTAACATTTTCTCTATTTCTGAAGACGTTATAATTTCCGAACAAAATTTCACGCGATTAAACTCTTGGTTACGAGAACAAGGGTTTATAGTCGAAGAAGTTCCTTATGCCGAAATTGCCAAACAAGAAGGTTTGCTACGCTGTAGTACAATGCCTTTAATAAGAGATTAATTATTACATTTGATAACATCATAAATAATAATATAAAGATTATATAAATGAAAACTTCAAACACATCAAAAATTTTAACCCTTTGTTTAATATTGCTTGCAAGCATTTCATTTGCACAAAATATATCTAGAACCGAAAAGAAAATTCTCAAAACAGTTGCTGTCAATAATTTTGAAGCGATAGAATTCTTAAAAAAAGTTGTAAATATTAATAGTGGTACCATGAACCATGAAGGTGTTAAAAAAGTTGGAGATGTTTTTGGCAAAGCTTTTGAAGACATTGGTTTTAAAACTAGCTGGTATGATATGTCTGTTGTAAATAGATCTGGGCATTTGTTTGCCGAAACTAATGGTGATAAAGGCAAAAAAGTTTTATTAATAGGACATCTAGATACTGTTTTTGAAGTTGATAGTCCGTTTCAGGAGTTTAAGATGATAAACGACAGCACAGCACATGCACCTGGAGGAAACGATATGAAAGGTGGTAATGTAATTATTTTGTATGCATTAAAGGCTTTAGCAGATAACGGATTATTAAAAAATGCCCAAGTTATTGCTGCATTTACTGGAGATGAAGAAAGCACAGGTAAGCCCTTAACAACAAGTCGTAAAGATTTAATTGATGCTGCAAAACGTAGTGATATAGCATTGGGTTTCGAAGCCTCTTCAGGGTTTGACGAAGCCACGATTGCTAGAAGAGGGTCTTCTGGATGGAAAGTTGAAGTTACTGGAAAAAGAGCACACTCTTCCGATATTTTTAGTGACGATGTTGGTGCTGGTGCAATTTTTGAAATGTCCAGAATTATAAACGAATTTTATACTAATGTAAAAGGAGAGCAGTATCTAACCTTTAATCCAGGTGTTATTTTGGGTGGCACACAAGTAACTTACGACGATGCTTTTAGTAAAGGAAATGCATTTGGTAAAAGTAATGTTGTTGCTCAAACAGCAGTAGTAGATGGTGGATTGCGTTTTATTTCGGAGGCGCAAAAAGAAAGTGCTAGAGACAAAATGAGAACTATTGTTGCTAATAATTTACCACTAACATCGGCAAAAGTTAGTTTTATAGACAGCTATCCAGCAATGGGACCAACTAGAGGCAACGAGGAGTTGTTAGAGTTGTTAAGCCAAGTTAGTGTTGATTTAGGTTACGAGAAAGTGGTTGCCTACGACCCAAGTAAACGTGGTGCAGCCGATGTGTCTTTTGTGGCAGCATACACCAATTGTTTAGATGGTCTAGGTACTATGGGAACAGGTGGACATACACCTCAAGAAACCGTAAATCTTAATACTATCGAAGATTTAACCAAGCGAACTGCTATTTTAATTTATAGATTGATAAATCAGGATTAATAATTTTAGGATTTCGTTAT
>Ga0209013_10001622_pt1 | contig 20607 bp, 21 predicted proteins | sample Cruoilmetagenom2_FD_187291 | JGI IMG/M metagenome (GOLD analysis project Ga0209013, IMG submission 187291) | Oil polluted marine microbial communities from Coal Oil Point, Santa Barbara, California, USA - Sample 2 (SPAdes) (version 2) | ecosystem: Environmental > Aquatic > Marine > Oil seeps ...
GAAAATGAAAGGGATATTGAATGACATTAAAATCTTATAATGATGGTTAGAGTCATTCATTGATTGAAGTCTTGAATGAATTTTGTCCCAAGGCCTTTTCAGCCAAAAGGTTTAATTTGACCGATTTATTTAAAATTAATCGTATAGCATATATAGTTTAAGAATATGCTCTTACGAATTATGAATTGAAAATGAAGCTCATAAAACAACATCAAAGAGTGTTTAAATGTACAATAGTTTCATAGCTAACAATGAGATTCTCACAATCGATAGCACAGGCTCCTTCGGCCGCGAAGTTGTGCACGAAGTTCTTAAAAAAATCAAGAAGTAGTGCGTATGTTCGATGTTGATGAGACTGAGCAGTTTGAGTTCCACCACGAATTGAAGGAACATGAGGAAACGGTTCATTTCCTGCTTTGGGATATCTGCAACAGGGAGAGGCTAATCCGTACGGCTGAGGATGTTGATATCATCTTCCACACTGCGGCATTGAAGCTATTTAATGGGGTAGAATATAATTCAATAGTAGCTGGTAATTTATTTTTGATTATAAAATATATATAAGTTGATGATATGAAATTTCTAATAATTGGTTGTGGTTCCATAGGCCAACGGCATATGAAGAATCTAAATAGAGTTGTGAATGGAGAGATTATAGCATATCGAACTCGGGAAAAAAAAGTCAAAAAACTCGAAAACGAACTACATGTAAAAACATATTCAAATCTAACCGAAGCATTGAACCAAAATCCAGACGCAGTCTTAATAACAAACCCAACCAGCTTACATATTCAATCTGCTTTAGCTGCAGCAAAGCATGGCTGCCACCTCTTTATCGAAAAACCAATATCACATACCTTAGGTGGGATCGATGAATTGATTGACATTGTTCACAAAAAAAACTTAGTTGTTTTAGTAGGGTGCAACCTGAGATTTCATCCATGTTTGCAATTTATTAAAAAATTGTTAGATGAAAAGCGCATTGGAAAAGTAGTATCTGCGAGAGTTCAAATGGGTCAATATCTTCCCGATTGGCATCCATGGGAAGATTATCGAAATATGTACAGTGCACATCAATCACTCGGTGGCGGGATTATTCTGGATGCGATCCATGAACTGGACTACATCAGTTGGTTGTTAGGAGACGTGACCAAAGTATTTTCTTTCTCAGACAAATTGAGTGATTTAGACATTGATACAGAAGATGTTGCTGAAATTTTATTACAATTTAAAACAGGAGCTATCGCTGAAGTACATTTGGATTATGTTCAACGTTATCCAAGTAGATCCTGTGAGATAATAGGTGATGAAGGAAGTATAATTTTGGATATCAATAAAGGAACTGTCAAAATATATACGGCTGAAAAAATGGAATGGGAATTCTTCGAACAACCAAAAAACTATTACATGAACCAAACGTATATTGATGAGATGGTACATTTTGTAAGTTGTATTGAGGGGAAAGAAAAAACACTTATTAGTATTACAAATGGTTTAAAGGTGTTAAAAATTGCACTTGCTATAAAAGAATCTGCAAAATATGGTAAAATCATAGAAATTAATTAAATGGAGGATTAATATGTACGTCTTAGGAATAATACCAGCGCGGGGTGGCTCAAAAAGTGTACCAAAAAAAAATATTAAATTACTTGCAGGCAAGCCATTGATTGCTTATACAATTGAAACTGCACAAAAATGCAAAATGTTAGATCGTACTGTTGTCTCCACCGATGATGATGAAATTGCACATGTCGCTAAAAAATATGGCGGTGATGTTCCATTTATGCGGCAAAATGATTTGTCATTAGATGACACTCCCATGATACCAGTGCTCCAACATGCGGTGTCTTTTATTGAAAAAAGAGAAAAAGTCCATGTTGATGTAGTAGTACTTCTTGATCCAACATCTCCTTTTAGAAGAGTTGAGGATATTGAGGAGTGTCTACAAAAACTAGAGCACAACAATGTTGATTCGGTTGTGACAATCTGTGAAGTTGAGCACAACCCATATTTTGTTATGATGGAATTAAATGGTGATAGGTTGGTTCCATTGATAAAAAGTAATAAAGTTATAACAAGACGCCAGGATGCACCTGAGGTATATCGCATAAATGCTGCTGTCTATGCAATTAAAAGAGACGTTTTAATGAATGCTAATAAAATCATTACAGATAATACAATGGCTGTAATAATGTCACAGGAATTATCAACTCATATTGATCATGTGATTGATTTTGAATTTGCGGATTATCTTATGGAAAAAGGAATAACGTCAGTATAATTATTAATACTATGAAATTACATGTTTATTCTTAAGTTTATTCTTAAGTTTATTCTTAAGTTTATTCTTAAGTTTATTCTTAAGTTTATTGTAACTTCGCGAATGTGCAAAATATAGAGGGGATTTTATGGAAACCAATAAAGCATTTGATTTAAGCAATAAAACTGTTATTATTACTGGTGGTGCAGGGTTAATTGGAAGTGCTTTTTCAAAAGCATGTGTGGAATACAATGCAAATGTGATAGTAGTCGATATTGACGAAAAAAGAGGCAATGAATTAATAGATTCCATGAAAATGGATACTAAAAATTTAAATATTGTTTTTCAAAAATGTGACATAATTAATGTGGTAGAGATTCAGCATTTGATTGACACCACTTTAGATCAGTTTGGACAAATTGATGCATTGGTTAATAATGCATATCCAAGAAATTGTAATTTTGGACGAGTTTTTGAAGACGTGGATTACAAAGATTTTTGCGAAAACATGAATATGCATGTTGCTGGATATTTTTTAATAACCCAGCAAATAGCAAAAGCGATGATTAATCAAAAACATGGTACTATTATAAATATGGCTTCAATATACGGATTTGCAGCTCCAAGATTTGAAATATATGACGGTACTAGAATGACTATGTCTGTAGAATATGCTGCGATTAAAGGCGCGATAATAAATTTAACTAAATATTTAGCATCCTATTTAGGGAAATATAACATTCGAGTGAATGCAATATCTCCGGGTGGCGTTTATAACAATCAACCAGAGAGTTTCGTTAATGCATATTCTAAAAAGGTATTGCTGGGGGATAGAATGGCAAATGTAGATGATCTAACCGATGTTCTGGTTTTCTTATTATCTGATGGTTCTAAATATATTACCGGACAAAATCTTACTGTAGATGGTGGGTGGAGCTTATAGATTCAGATAATATTTTTATCATCGCCGAAGCCGGCGTAAACCACAACGGCAGCATAGCACTAGCCAAGCAACTGATCGATGTAGCAGCCAAAGCCCACGCGGACGCCGTAAAATTCCAGACCTTTATCTCAGAAGAGGTTGTAAGCACTGATGCCCCGAAAGCAGAATACCAAAAACAGACCACTGACGCCTCAGAATCCCAGTTTGAGATGATCAAGAAACTGGAACTCTCAAAGGAGGACCATCAAGAGTTAATGAACTATGCCAACCACAAGAACATAATGTTCTTATCCACACCCTTCGACAAGAAAAGCGTAGACATTCTGGTAGAACTCGGGGTCCCGTTAATAAAAATCAGTTCAGGTGAGATAACGAACCATCCATTCCTGAAATATATCGCAAAAAAAGGCCTGCCTATCATCCTTTCAACCGGCATGTCAACCCTCAAAGAAGTAGCAGAGGCGGTTTCGGTGATAAAAACGGCGGGATGCGAGTATCTGACCCTGCTCCACTGCACATCAAACTATCCAGCGCGTGTGGAGGACTGCAACCTGCTGGCCATGAAGACTATGGCAGATGCATTTGATGTTCCGGTCGGTTATTCAGACCACACGCTTGGCATTTATGTATCCTTGGCTGCTGCAGCCATGGGGGCATGTGTGATCGAGAAACACTTTACACTCGACAAAAATCTCCCGGGTCCGGACCATAGGGCGTCCCTGGAACCCGCTGAGCTGGAGGAGATGGTGCGGGGCATACGGCTGGTCGAAAAGGTCCGGGGTTCGTCTGTTAAAGCACCAGTCGAGTCTGAACTTGAGGTACGGGATGTTGCGAGGAAGAGCATCGTTGCGAAAGTTGATATTCCTGCGTGTACTGTCATCACAGAAGATATGCTGTCGTTTAAAAGGCCTGGGACTGGAGTGGCACCTAAGGACGTTAGTAAATTGATAGGAAGAAAAACAAAATATAATATAAAAAAAGATAAATTGATTAAGCAAATTTAATTATTATATATCATGGATCAAAAAATGTATGTAACAGGTATAGGCCGCACAAAATTTGGAGTTTTGAGTAAAACTCTTTCAGAACTTGCATATGAAGCTATATATGATGCTATAGAGGACAGCCCAATCTCAATTACTGACATCGATGCAGTTTTAGTTTCAAATTTTTTAGGCGGCCCGTATGAAAAACAATTACATCTTGGTTCAGTAATTTCAGGTTTACTTCCTGAATGTAATATACCTATCATACGAATCGAAACTGCATGTGCTTCAGGAGGCAGTGCATTACATCAGGGTTTAATGTCTTTGCATGATTATGAAAACGTGCTAATAGTTGGTGTAGAAAAAATGACACGTTCGACTAATAAAGAAAGTACTTTATTTCTTGGAATGGCAGGCGATCGAATGCTGGATCAACAGCATGGTCTCATCTTTCCTGCGAATTATGCTTTAATTGCACAACAACACATGATTAAGTATGGAACAACTCATGATGATCTAGCATTAGTTTCGTACAAAAATCACAAAAATGCAAACCTTAACCCACTGGCACATTTCAACTATAAGCATGTAACCATGAATATGATAAATAATGCACCAATGGTTGCATCGCCATTAAATCTCTTTGATTGCAGCCCAATTTCAGATGGTGGGGCTGCCGTTGTTATTTCTCGGAATAAACGATGTGAACGAGATATAGAAGTCATTGGATCAGCTATAGCAACTGATTATATTTCATTGACACAGCGAAAGGATTTGACCAGTTTCACTGCAGCAAAAATAGCGGCAAAAAAAGCATTCAATCAAGCAAAAATAACGCCGCAAGATATAGATATTGCAGAAGTACATGACTGCTTTACAATAGCAGAATTGGTTGCCATGGAAGATATTGGTATATGCTACCAAGGAGAAAGTAAAAATTGGATCCGGGAAGGACGAACCAAAATTAATGGAGATCTTCCGATTAACATGGATGGTGGATTGAAGGCTGATGGACATCCAATAGGCGCATCTGGCATTGCGCAAATATGCGAAATTGTAAAACAACTCAGAGGTGAAGCTGAAAAACGTCAAGTTGATGATGTGAATATTGGATTGACCCACAATATTGGAGGAATTGGTGGGACTGCTGCAATCCATATTCTTAGAGGTGATGTCAGTTGATCTGGGAATGTAAGATATGTGCTAAACAGTGGCGTCATGCAGTAGATAAATGTCTATTTTGTGGTGGAGATGTTTATACAATCCGTAGCAACAAATTTACAGTAATTGGCGCAACAGAAGTGTTTGTTCCATCTGTTGAGCATGAGGCTGTACCTTACTATAGTTTGTTATTAGAGGATGAACAAGGGCATAAATTGATCAAAAAAACATTCGATGAATACGATATAGGAGATACTCTGGTTCTTGGTTCATCGGATACACCCAATATGATCATTGGTGTTATTGGTGCGGGAACTCTAGGTGTTGGTATTACCCATGTTGCAGCAGAAACTGGGTATAGTGTTATCCTAAAAAGTCGAAATGTAGATTCATTGGATAAAGCCCGCAAGAAAATTAATAAATGGTTATTAAAAACAAGAAGTGAAAAAGAGGCATTTGAAATACTGGATAATATCGATTTTACAGTAGATATGGCACTACTACGGAGTGCAAATGTAATAATCGAAGCTGTAGTGGAAGATATTGAGGTGAAAAAACAATTATTCAGGGAATTAGGAGACATCTGTCCAAAAGATACGATATTATCCTCTAACACTTCTTCGTTATCGATCACTGAACTATCTTCGGTTGTACCAAACCCTGAACGAGTAGTAGGAATGCATTTCTTTAATCCTGTACAAAAAATGCTACTGGTGGAGGTTATCCGTGGAGATAATACATCAGAACAGACAATAGAATCCATCAAGGATCTTGTGACCAAACTTGGAAAAACCTATGTTATTACAACAGATACACCTGGTTTCATTGTTAATCGAATACTTATGCCATTGATAAATGAAGCCATTCAAATACTGGAAAATGGCAATTCTACTGCAAAAGAAATTGATACTGCAATCAAATTGGGACTTAATCACCCAATGGGACCTCTGGAATTAGCGGATCTAATTGGTCTGGATGTATGTTTATCTATTATGGATCGGCTTTATTCGGGATTGAAAGAGGATAAATATAAAGCAAGACCATTGTTATTGAAATTGGTAAATGATGGAAAATTGGGTAGAAAAACCGGCAAGGGATTTTATGAGTATTAATATTATTTTTTTATACAATTTCAGAGGAAATTAGATGATTGACAAAAATATGGGCAATATTGTCAAATCGAGCATCAAATGTGGTGAGTATGTGGAAATATATCCACTTGCAAAAATTATAAAACCAACTGTTATAGAAATAGGTGAGTACTCTAAAGTAGATGACTTCAGTTTTATATATGGAGGTTCAGGCATAAAGATTGGGAAGTATGTCCATATTGCATCATTTGTTAGTATAATTGGTGGAGGTAAATTGATTATAGGTGATTACGTTGGGATTGCATGCGGTGCAAGGATAATTACTGGTACAGATAGTTATTATGAGGGCAAAAGAATGTCTGCTGCATTACCAGAAGAACAAAGAAATGTTATACTTGGTTCAGTCATAATCGAAAAAGATGCATTCATAGGCACAAATGCAGTAATTCATCCCAATGTCACTATCGGAGAAGGTGCCATCATTGGAAGTAATAGTTTAGCTCTCAAAGACGTTGAACCGTGGAGTATTAATGTTGGAAGTCCTTGCAAGAAAGTAGGAGAGAGACCAAGGGTTGTGGTTGAAGATATCTAATTTAAAAAATAGAATACAATGCTAGCCTTTGGATGATTATATATTTGGAGTATTGAAATGACATCTAATAAAAAAATTACAGTTATAACCGGAACCCGTGCAGAATATGGAGCCGCACGTTCTATTATGGATGCAATTAAATGTCATCAATCCCTCACGTTCTCGGTAATCGTAACAGGTATGCATTTATCCAGGGAATATGGTTACACTATTAACGAAATTGAAAAAGACGGATTTGTAATTGATGCCACAGTCGATATGCTTTTAAGCAATGATACTGGTGCAGCGATGGTAAAATCGACTGGAATTGGAATATTTGGTATTGCTCAGGCATTGGAGCAAATAAAACCTGATATTGTACTTGTCCTTGGAGATAGGAGTGAACCATTTGCTGGAGCAGTTGCTGCGGCTTATATGAACATTCCTGTTGCACATGTTCATGGGGGAGATTCAACAAGTGGGGGGTGTATAGACGAGAGCATTAGACATTCTATCACAAAATTTGCACACATACATTTCCCAGCAACAAAAGAGAGTGCTGAAAGAATTATTAAAATGGGTGAAGAAACATGGAGGGTACATGATGTCGGTGCTCCTGCACTTGATCCAATTATAAATACAATATTAATTTCCAAAGAGAAATTATTTAATAATTTCTCACTCAATTCAAGTGAACCACTGCTACTCGCAATCCAGCACCCAGTCACCACCCAGCCCAAAAACGCGGCCAATGAAATGCGAACCACCCTGGAAGCACTTGCAGAACTTAAGATACAGACCATACTGGTATATCCAAACTCGGATGCTGGCGGGCGCTCTATGATCGAAGTAATAAAAGGATATGAACACCTGTCGTTCCTGCGTACCTTCAAGAGCCTACCGCACATTGAATATCTTAGTCTGCTGAATATCGCAGATGTGCTTGTCGGGAATTCAAGCAGCGGAATAATTGAAGCATCGTCATTCCATTTACCTGTAGTAAATATAGGGATTAGGCAGGAAGGGCGGCAGCGGGTTGACAATGTGATTGATGTGGCTCCTGATAAAGAAAAGATCATTGAAGCTATCAATACTGCCTTACACGATGAAGCATTCAAACAGAAGGTCAATGAATGCGTGAACCCATATGGCGATGGAAAAGCAGGTTTTAGAATTGCTGAAATGTTGGCAGGGCTTAAGATAAATCAGAAATTGTTACAAAAACAGATTACATATTAATGACGAGAGTAAAAATGATCCCACTTGCACAACCTGACATAGGAGAAGACGAAATACGACTGGTAAACGAAGTGCTTAGGTCAGGTTGGCTTAGCATGGGTCCAAAGGTAGGAGAGTTCGAGGAAAAGTTTGCCAATTACATAGGCACCAAACACGCAATCGCAGTGAACAGCGGGACAAGCGGATTGCATATTTGCATGAATGCAATAGGTATCAAAAAAGGCGATGAGGTCATAACTTCGCCATTCAGTTTCATAGCTTCGAGCAACTGCATCATTTTTGAAGGTGGAAAACCGGTATTTGTGGACATTGAACCTGATACGCTGAACTTAGATGCCGATCGTATTGAGGCTGCAATAACCAAAAACACAAAGGCGATATTGCCTGTCCATGTATTCGGTCAGCCGTGTGAGATGGATACAATCATGGACATAGTAGAGGACCATGATCTGGCTGCGGTAGAGGATGCATGCGAGGCGATAGGAGCTGAATACAACGGTCAAAAAGCCGGAACGTTCGGGGATGCATCGGTATTTGCATTCTACCCTAATAAACAGATGACCACAGGTGAAGGGGCGATGATCGTGACCGATGACGACAACATTGCCAAACTGTGCAGGAGTCTGCGAAACCAGGGACGTTCAGAGAACGCAGAATGGCTGAACCATGTCAGGCTTGGATATAATTACCGTCTGGATGAGATGAGCTGTGCACTAGGGATCGGGCAGCTTAATAGGATCGATGAATTGCTTGAGAAAAAGGCTAAAATTGCAGAGGAATATACAAGACATCTCAGTGGTATTGATGGAATTACAACTCAATATCTTGATCCAAAAGTGAAGATGAGCTGGTTCGTATATGTTGTTCGGGTAAGTGAAGATATAAGTAGATATAATGTTATGAAATATCTTAAAGAACATGGAGTTAGCTGCAGACCATATTTCACCCCGATACACCTGCAACCGTTTTACAAGGAAATGTTTGGATACAAAGAAGGCGATTTCCAGATTTGTGAAAAGGTATGTGATTCTACAATCGCACTGCCATTTTATGGGAATATGGACAAAGAAACGATAAGGAAAGTGTGTTCTGTGCTCAAGGACTCACTGGAATTATGTAAAAAGTGACGTGATGCTTATGGAAAACATATTAAAAGACAAGAAAATTATGGTAACAGGCGGAACTGGCTCCATAGGTAGTGAGATCGTCCGCCGCGTTTTATCACACAATCCAAAAGTAGTTCGCATACTCAGCAGGGATGAGTCTAAACAGTTCGATCTTGAGCAGGAAATTGGAGACCTTGAAAATGTAAGGTTCTTAATTGGTGATGTAAGGGACAAAGACAGACTAAATCGTGCATTTGAGGATATTGATATAGTTTTCCATGCAGCGGCAATGAAACATGTGCCAGCTTGTGAATATAATCCATTCGAAGCAGTGAAGACAAACGTTATGGGAACACAGAATGTTATTGATGCTGCTCTAGACAATGACGTTGAAAAGGTGATTGCAATAAGCACCGACAAGGCTGCAAGCCCGATTAATACCATGGGAGCAACAAAACTTCTTGCCGAGAAACTTATCATCGATGCAAATTTTTACAAAGGGAATCGAAAAACAGTGTACTCATGTGTCAGGTTCGGTAATGTGATGGCATCCCGTGGCTCAGTGATTCCATTGTTTGAAAAACAGATACAAAACGGTGGTCCTGTGACGGTAACGAACCCGGAAATGACACGGTTCATGATGACAATCCCCCAAGCAGTTGATCTGGTGTTCAAAGCAACCAAAAAAGCGCATGGAGGAGAGATATTCATATTCAAGATGCCTGTTTTGAAACTAGGTGATCTGGCAAAATATATGATTGAACATTTTGCACCAATGTACGGTCGCAAACCAGAATCGATTGAGATCAATACCATTGGCGTTCGCAACGGAGAAAAGATGTACGAGCATTTGATGAATGAAGAAGAGGCACAGTATGCTTATGAAACAAAAGATATGTATATAGTATTGCCTAAATCAACTTTTCACAGTTATTTTTTGGATGGGGGTACAAAGGCAGAACAGAAAAGATATGCGTCTGATGATGCAAAAGTGCTGGGTGTAAATGAGATTAAGAACCTCCTGTGGACACTTTCAGGTTAGTATTTATGACACAAATTGATGATTTTAGCCGCAAATTATCTGTGTATTTACTACGGCTACATGTAGAATGCCAAAGGTGGAGCTTGGTGGTGAAGCAATAGTCGAGTATTCCCCTAAGCAGGTATTGAAGGATTAAATGTGGTGAATATGAAAATTTTAATATACATGCCTTTTAATGATTGTGTTTCACATGTTGGAATTAATTTAGAAATTGCAGCTAAGCATCTGAATAATGGTGACGAAGTACACATTATTCAATGTTCAGGTGATTTGTCATATTGTGAACATAATTGGAATAATTTAAAGTCTATTTGTACTTTATGCGAATTAGCCCGTGACAAAGGGTTAAATCTTATTCATTTGCCTTCGCAAAATCGACATGAACTTGCTTTAGATAATTTTATTCCAGATTTAGATCTGCCTGATTTTTCTTCAATTAAAGAGTTAAAAGCTTTTGAAATAAATGGTATTGACTTTGGAATGGCTGTTTCTTCCACCTTGATAAGTATGCTTCGAGAACAAAATCCAGATTTAGATCAATATAAAAATTTAATTAAACAGAATTTATTGTTTTCAATCGGTGTTTATGAGGCAATTAAACATCATATTAACAAAATTGAACCTGATGTGTTTTATTTGTTTAATGGTAGGTACGCATCGTTAAGACCTGCTCTGCGAGCTGCTCAAAATCTTGGAGTGAAAACATTTGTTCACGAACGAAGCGGTGTTTTGCAGAGATACTCATTAACTGAGGATACTTACCCACATGATATTGAATATATGAAAAATCAGATTGAACTCTATTGGAATGATAAACGCCCTCTCATTGAAAAAAAAGAAATAGCAAGACAGTGGTTTGAAGAACGACGAGAGGGAAAAGATCAAAGCTGGCATTCATTCACCAAATCCCAAATGGATGGAGCTTTGCCAGAGGGTTTTGATCCATCAAAAAGAAATATTGCAATTTTTAATTCATCGGAAGATGAATTTGAATCAATCGTAGGTTATCAAAATCCAATATACAAAAATCAAATTGATGCAATTCACGCCATAATAAACGCTGACATTGACAATAATATTAGATTATATCTTAGAATTCATCCAAATCTAAAGGATTTGGATAATAGCCAAACGCAAGAATTGAAAGAGTTATCGGAAAAAAAAGTGTTAAATTTAATTGTGATTCCTGCTGATGCAGAAATAGATTCATATAAAATGATGGATAGATGCGAAAAGGTGATTACATTCGGTTCGACCATGGGTATAGAAAGTGTTTTTTGGAACAAATCATCCATTCTTGTTGGGCATGCTTTGTATGAAAATTTAGGTGGGGTTTATATTCCAAAAAATCATGATAAAGTTATAGAGTTAATTAACTCCCATTTAAATCCTACCTCTATTGTTGGAGCTTTAAAATATGGATACTGGCAGGCAATTCGTGGCCACTTATATATGTACTATCATCCAGAATCAGTTATGGATGGTAAATTTTTAGGCAAGTCTCTAATTTTCAAACCTAAAATTGTTGCACGATACATAGATAAAATTTCACCAATAATGCCAGCACCTGTTCGAGCATTACTGCGTCCTGTCTATTATTGGGTAGAGGCGTCCTGCATCAGGTTGGGGCTATAATGTCTGTTTCAGCCCTTCTCCCAATGAAAGCTCACTCCGAACGGGTCCCAAACAAGAACATGAGGGACTTTTGCGGCAAGCCATTATATCATAGAGTCCTGGAAGCTTTATTGGGATCCAGGCACATAAAAGAAGTGTGCATTAATACTGACAGCAAAAAAATTGCAGAGGATGCCCATTCTAACTTTGACCGGATAAGAATTATCGATCGACCACAATACCTGCAGGGTGATCTTGTTCCTATGAATGATATCATCGCATACGATCTTACTCAGATCGAAGGCGAGCACATTCTACAAACACACAGCACAAACCCCCTGCTGACAACACCCACAATCGATCGTGCCATTGAAGCGTACTTTAACAACCTGGACCGCTGTGACTCACTCTTCTCCATCACACGCCTACAGACCCGCCTGTACTGGCCAGACGGCAGGCCGGTCAACCACAATCCGGATGAACTATTGCGAACACAGGATCTGCCTCCTGTATGTGAAGAGAACTCTAATTTATATATATTCTCTAAAAAGTCGTTCCAAAAACATAAGCGCCGGATAGGAGAAAAGCCATATCTATTTGAAATGGACAAGATCGAAGCTGTCGATATTGACGAAGAAACAGATTTACAGATTGCTGAAGCGCTTTATCGATTGAATTGCAGCAATGAGGATTGAAAATGGATGTAGCACATGCACCACGCGATATAAAACGCATCAGGGTTTTGTCACTGCTATATTTTGGCCACAGGGCATACCAAATGTTGATTAGTGGGTTATTTGGTGATAAACAAATATCAAAAATTGTACTATATCCTGCCATAAATGATATAGAACAACTTGCAGACATTTTAAATCGTATTTCATGGTATCTCCCAATTGAAAAAGAACAAAGTAATAATGTTCAAATCACACTTGGGTTTGGCAGTGATCTTACCAATTGGAAACGAAATCCACAGGATTTGTATGAGCCGGATGCCCAAAAGCGGTATATTACCACGCTTGACCATATTAATTTCGTTGATGTAACAGTGCTGCACAGGGAAGTAAGTCAAGCGGATGCAATACTGGTGTGGGATACCTCAGGAATGCCTCCGTTGAAAACACTGGTAAATCTTCATAAAGTATATATTGTTGATCCAAATTATTTCTCCCATACCGAATCTTCAAATTACCAGGGTTTATTTGACCGCACCAGAACATCCGATCAACATCAAGAACTGACAGAATTGTCACTAAGAAACTACAATGCCTTACTTGACCAGGTAAAAGGATGCAGTAGAGCTACAGTCTTTGGTACCGGTCCTTCACTTGACCGGGCCCTGGAATTTGATTTTTCAGCAGGGTTCAATATCGTTTGCAACAGTATTGTAAAAAACCGCGCTCTTTTGGACCACATAAAACCACAGCTTCTGGTTTTTGCCGACCCTGTATTCCACTTCAGCCCCTGCAAATATTCGGTCGAGTTTCGCAGCCAGGTACTCAATGCAATTCATGACTACAACTGCTTTTGCCTGGTTCCCGAAGGAAGGGTCGCATTAATGCTGGCACATTATCCAGAATTGAAGAACAGGATAATAGGAATGCCTACTCGCATAGGAATACCCACTCGTAAACGAGATTTCAACTTCCCGACCTGTGATAACTTCTATGTAAAAGCATCTGATAATATCCTTACACTTTTCATGTTACCCATTGCCTCTGCAGTAGCAGAAAAAATACAGATCATTGGCTCAGATGGTCGTCAGAAGAACGAAAACTACTTCTGGAAACACAGTTCGTCCGCACAATTTGACGAACTGATGCAGACAGTATTTGACACCCATCCCTCCTTCTTCAGGGACCGTGTTTATGCTAACTACTATGAAGTACACTGTAAAATTTTAAATAATTTGATCGAATATGGCGAATCATTAGGGAAAAATTATATTTCTTTGACGCAATCATATATACCGGCATTAGAAAAAAGGCATGTATAACCATAGGAATAACAATGACACTAAAACAAAAACTGCAAAATAGAGAACTAACAATCGGCTCCTGGATAACACTCGGTCATCCCTCTATCGCAGAAATCATGGCAAAAGCAGGATATGACTGGCTTACAGTGGATATGGAACACAGCGCCATAACCATGCATCAAGCGCAGCAGTTGATCCAGGTTATTGAACTCTGTGGTTGTGTGCCTTTGGTCAGGGTGGAAGACAATGACCCGAATCAGATCAAGCGAGTAATGGATGCAGGTGCACATGGTGTAATTGTACCCATGGTAAATACCCGTGAGGATGCAGAGCAGGCAGTAGCATCAGTAAAATACCCTCCAGACGGGTTTCGCGGTGTAGGATTAGCACGCGCGCAGGGATACGGTTCATCATTCGAAGAATACAAACAGTGGAACGATGATGAAAGTGTTGTCATCGTACAGATAGAGCACATAAAAGCTGTCGGGAATCTGGAAGAGATACTAGCAGTTGATGGTGTTGATGGTTTTATAATCGGACCATATGATCTCTCAGGCTCACTTGGTGTGCCTGGAGAGTTTGATCATCCCGATGTTGTGGCAGCACTGGAAAAAGTAAAAGATATATCGACCCGTTTTAATGCTCTATCTGGTTTTCATGTGATACCACCGACAGTTGAAGATCTACAGGAAAAAGTGGCAGAAGGATATCTTTTTGTAGCACACAGTTTGGATATTTTGTTCCTGGGTGAAGGATGCAGGAATTCAATTGAGAAGATAAAGAGAATGCTGTAATATGACAGATCCAACAAAAATAAATAAAGTGTTCATCTCCACGCACCCATTCGGAGAAATATCTGCCGAGCCACTAACAATATTACAAGCAGAAAATATTGCATATTGTCTTAATCCATATGGTCGGAAAATGACAACATCCGAGTTAGCGTCAGAGATCAAAGAATATGACGCACTTATTGCAGGCACAGAGAAAATCGACGCGCAAGTATTTGAAAATGCACAAGATCTGAAACTGATATCCCGCGTTGGGATCGGTTTGGATGGGATTGATTTTGAACAAGCTAAAAAGCATGGAGTACGTGTGGCATTCACTCCGGATGCCCCCACCGTGGCAGTTGCCGAACTATGCGTATCCCTGATACTGGATTGTCTGCGTCAGGTAAGTGCAACTGACCGTCACCTTCGGCAAGGACGTTGGCACCGCCATATGGGAGAGCTGCTATATGGCAAAACCGTAGGCATTATTGGAATTGGGCGCATCGGTAAAAACCTGGCTCATCTATTGCAGCCGTTCAATGTAAAAATAATTGGTAATGATATATTACCAGACATTGCTTTTGGTAGAATGATGGAGATTGAATGGGCAGATAAAGAAACATTGCTTAAATGTTGTGATGTGATATCCCTCAATGTACCGCTAACTCTGGACACATATCATTTAATGAGTGAAACAGCACTTAAGCAAATGAAACCTACGGCAATATTAATAAATACTGCAAGAGGCGAAGTCGTAGACGAAACTGCCCTGGTAAAAGCCCTTAAGCAAGGAACAATAGCCTGCGCCGCCATTGATGTGTTTGAAAATGAACCATATAATGGACCACTTTGCGACATTGAAAACGTTGTGCTTACGTGCCATATGGGAGCAAGTACACAGAGATCAAGATACATGATGGAAATTGAAGCTACACAGGAAGTCATTCGATTCCACAAAGGAAATAAGATGGCAAATGAGGTACTATTTTGAATGAAAAAGTAATTGTTTTTGGCGGGTCTGGGTTTTTGGGAAGCCATATTGCAGATGTTCTTACTGAAAAAGGCTATTATGTTGCACTATTTGACATCAAACCCTCCCCATATCTCAAAGATGGGCAGGAAATGATAATTGGCGATATTCTGGATCGCAATTTTGTTGAAAATGCAGTCTCAGGCTGCGATATTGTATACAACTTAGCAGGTATTGCCGACATCGATGAATGTGTACAAAGACCAATTGATACAATCCGGTACAACATTTTAGGAAATGCAATAGTGCTTGAAGCCTCAAGGAAAGCAAAAGTTAAACGTTTTATTTTTGCAAGTTCGGTTTATGTATACAGCCAAACAGGTTCCATTTACAAAAGCAGCAAGCAGGCAGCTGAATCATTTATAGAGGATTATAACAAGTTATTCGGATTGCCTTATACTATAGTACGTTATGGTTCGTTGTATGGGAATCGTGCAGATGAGCGAAATAGTATATACCGATTGATCAAAGAATCGCTCATGACAAAGAAAATCGAATACCACGGATCAGGTGAAGAGATACGTGAATATATTCATGTTGAAGATGCAGCAAATGCCAGCGTGGAAATTCTTTCTCCAATTTACGAAAATCAACATATAATATTAACTGGAAACCAAACTATAAAATATAAAGATCTCTTGAATATGATCAACGAAATATTAGGTGGAGAAATTGAGATCATTTACAACAATTCAAAGTCAGAGACACATTACCAGGTAACTCCATATTCATTTAATCCAAAATTGGGTAAAAAATTAGTTAGTACGTATTATGTAGATATGGGGCAGGGTATATTGAACATAATGTCTGAAATATATGCTTCAATCCACAAAGATGCTCATGAAAAGTTAGGATTTTTAATTGAAGAAAAGGAATAATTCAATGAACAGAATTAAGGAAAGATTTGTCTGGTTGTCTTATCCTCTGGATCCTTCGATACCTTCATATGGCAATGGTGAAGGATTTGAACGAGAAAGTATACAAAACATTTCAAAAGGAGACAGTTGCAATACATCTCGCTGGCATCTGGTAAATCACATAGGAACACATATCGACACACCAAATCATTTTTTCCAAAATGGTAGTTCAATTGATGACTTCCCACCTGGATTCTGGCAATTTTCCAAAGTCTCGGTTGTGAAAGAGCCTGCTATAAATGAAAATATGTGTATTGAAATTGATAGATCATTTAAGTGTGTTCCAAAAGAAACAGATTTGCTTATAATTTACACCGGATATTGTAAACATAGAAGTGAAAAAAAATACTGGTCCAACAATCCTGGTTTATCTTCAAAATTGGCAATTTATTTAAGGAATACTTTTCCAAAGCTTCGTGCTGTTGGGATTGATTCTATATCAATATCTTCCTGGCAAAATCGCGATGAAGGTCGAAAAGCACATAAAGCATTTTTGGATCCGGATGGATATGGCAAACCAATCTTACTTATTGAAGACATGGATCTAACTATAATCGCGAATGATGTAAACATTCTTTCATCCTGGGTAATACCAATGAGGGTCACAGGTGCAGATGGTGCTCCTTGTACAATAATTGCAGGTGTAGACAAATGCTAGAAGCGATTTTATTTGACTTCGATGGTGTGTTGGTGGAATCGGTCGACATAAAAACTAAAGCATTTGCTAAACTTTTCGAGAATGAAGGCCCTGAAATTGTGAACAAAGTTGTGGAATATCATTTGGCTAATGGCGGTGTTTCGCGATTTAAGAAATTTGATTACATATATAGAGAACTTCTCAAAAAACAGATCACCAATGTGAATAGAATGGAACTTGGTAATAAATTCGCAAAACTTGTTGTAGAAAATGTATTAAATGCACCGTGGATTTCAGGTGTACAAGAATTCCTCGAAAATTACAGTGAAAAATTGGATTTGTATGTTGTATCAGGCACACCAGACAACGAACTTAAATTTATTGTTGAGAAGAAAAATGTATCCAAATATTTCAAAGGTGTTTTTGGATCACCTGCCACAAAAGGGGATTTGATCAAAGACATACTTTTAACACATAGTTACAAAAACGAGAATGTTGTTTTTGTTGGTGACGCAATTACCGATCTGAACGGTGCTTTGGAAGCAAATGTTTCTTTTATTGGAAAAATATCTAATAAAGAGACCAATCCGTTTAGTGATCATCATGTATCCCTTATAAGGGATTTAAGAGAATTGCCAGGATTATTAAAACAAATAAATATTCTATAATCTTTATTTTGTGATGTGAACTCCATGAACCACAACTCCATAATCTATATTCCCGGCCATCGAGGCATGGCGGGCTCAGCCATCAAACGAAACCTAGAATCAAAAGGCTACAATAACTTCATAACCCGCACCCATCATGAACTTGACCTCACCAACCAGCAGGAAGTAAACAACTTATTCGAAACCCAAAGACCGGAATACGTTTTCTTAGCCGCAGCAAAGGTGGGCGGCATACTTGCAAACAGCACATACCCGGCAGAGTTTATCTACGAAAACCTCATGATAGAAGCCAATGTCATACATGCCGCATACACCAATGGCGTGAATAAACTGCTCTTCCTGGGCTCATCTTGCATATACCCCGGACTTGCACCGCAACCGCTAAGAGAAGAATACCTGCTAACAGGCGAACTTGAGGTCACAAACGAGGCATATGCAGTGGCTAAGATCGCAGGGATACGTATGTGCAAGCATTACAACCAGCAGTATGGGACGAACTTCATTTCTGTCATGCCAACCAACCTCTACGGACCCAATGACAACTACGACCTTGAGACATCACATGTTATGGCAGCACTCATACGCAAGTTCCATGAAGCTAAGATGAATGATGAGCTGCAGGTCGTTGTGTGGGGCACTGGAACGCCCAGGCGGGAGTTTTTACATGTGGATGATATGGCGGATGCATGCGTGTACCTGATAGAGAACTATGATGCCCCGGATATTGGGGAATTTGTTAATATCGGGCTCGGGAAGGATGTTACGATCAGGGAGCTGGCAGAATTAATAGGAGAAATTGTGGGATACAATGGTGAGATCGTTTACGACATAAAAAAGCCTGACGGGACTCCCCGAAAACTGCTGGATATCAGCAGGTTGCATGGGCTTGGGTGGGAAGCAAAGATATCGCTAAGGGATGGAATTAAGCAGGCATATGAGTGGTATATAAGTAAAAATTAAACCAATATAACAATAAATTCTAAAATTTTCCGGCGATTTTTATCTTTAAAATCCCGGTGATAAATTAAAATGTTCCCAAAACCCTTGATCTCTGTTATTGTAGCCGTGTATAACGGTGCTAAAACCTTACAGCGTTGTATTGATAGTGTATCTGATCAGACTTATCCCAATAAAGAGCTTATTATCATTGATGGAGGTTCTACAGATGGTACGGTAGAAATTTTAAGATCAAATCAAGATAAGATCACTTACTGGCAGTCTGAGCCGGATAACGGTATCTATCATGCATGGAATAAGGCACTGGGTCATACCAGCGGAGATTGGATCTGCTTCCTGGGATCTGACGACTATCTTTGGAAAAGTAGTGTATTTGAAGAAATGGTGCCATGTATGCTTAAGGCGGAATCTCAAGGTATACTGATGGTATATGGACAGGTTGCAAGAGTAACAGACGATGGGGAGATAGGTTGTGTTGATGGTTTTTCGTGGGAGTATACATGGAGAAGCATCATTATAGATGGAATATGTACTTTTACGCATCAAGGGATGTTTCACCATCGCAGCCTCTTTGAACTCTATGGAATGTTTGATGAATCTTTCAAAATCGCAGGAGATTATGAACTGTTAATCAGGGCGTTTAAGGAGGGTGGAGATGCTTATTTTATAGATGAGTTGATTGTTGCAGGAATGCAAACCGGAGGAATTACTACCAACTGCATAACGTTGGTTAATGAAACTGCAAAAGCACGCCGAAATAATCAATTGAGGGTGGTTACAATCCCTTGGCTCATATCTTTGGCTTGGGCTATTTGCTATCCATTTTTAAATTATATTATTGGAGGGAAGAATGTTAGATCTTTAGTTAACTTCGGAAAACGCCTGGTTATGTATCTTTCTTACAGGAAGAAAGTTATCTTTGAACACAAGAATGATCAATGAACCGATTTAACCTTATATCTCCTTTTTGAGCTACTGCCTGATCATCTCCGTAAACCACAGCCAACGATGCTAATATGACCTTCTCTAAGTTGTTTTTAATTATAATTTCCAGGAACGTAGGGTGCCAATAATGTTTATTTCAATGCAATATATACCAAATCATTTTATATATTCCAAAAATCAATATAAACGATTCAAAACATTTATTTACATTTCTGTTATTGTATGATGCCATTATAATAATATTTCGTAATTACAATATGAGGTATAACAATTGACCGATAAAACCGATGATCTGTCCAATTTAAGATCAACTGAAAATATATTGAATTCATTTAAAAACAGTTTTTCAATTTATACCGCATTTGTTTTATTTATATTCGCACTTAGTCTGTATATTCGTACCGTACTCCCGTATGACGCCGTATTCAGAGGCGGTATAGTAGGATTTGCCTCTGACGATGCCGTATTCCATATGCGCCTTGTAGAAAATCTTATTGAAAATTTTCCGCATAAAATCTGGTTTGAAGCATTTACACTATATCCTGATGGTCAGTTCTTCCACTTCGGTCCGCTATGGACATACATGATTGCGATTACATCATTAATATTAGGTGCCGGGTCACCCAGTCTCGAACTGACAAGAACAATTGGTGCATATTTCCCTGGGATATTCGGGGCATTAATGGTAT
>Ga0209013_10001623_pt1 | contig 20589 bp, 18 predicted proteins | sample Cruoilmetagenom2_FD_187291 | JGI IMG/M metagenome (GOLD analysis project Ga0209013, IMG submission 187291) | Oil polluted marine microbial communities from Coal Oil Point, Santa Barbara, California, USA - Sample 2 (SPAdes) (version 2) | ecosystem: Environmental > Aquatic > Marine > Oil seeps ...
GCCCTGATCCTGATAATTTTATCCAAGGACGGTGCAAATTTTTCCAGGGCTTCTCCTTGTACAAGAAGTTCGAATACTGTTGTAAGTCCGTCTCGTATGTTAGAGCCAACAGGGTTGGCAATGGTATCGCGCGATTTTTTGAAAAATCCGGGCGATATATAGCTGTCCAGTGTCTTGTCTATCCAGACGGAAAGGATTTTATTTTTCTTGTCCTGTAAAATTTCGGGCAGCTTCATTGTCCTCAAATGGATAAATTGTCCTAAAAAATGAATGAATATTCATGCATTCGTAACCATGTATCATGATTGGAATATCTTTTCAACAAAAAATTTAATCAAGTGTAATTTGGTGGTCTTTTTCAACAAGGGCGAGTTCGGACATCAGGTGGACGGAAAGCTGAACATACGGGTCATTTTTCAGCTGATCGATAAGCGGTTCTTTTTTGTCTTGATCTGATTCCCGGCCATTGGAGATGCTGCCCATGTGCTTGATGTTCCGGTCGTCGTCGGTAAGAGCTGCAAGTTCCAAGCGGTCTTTTTTTACCCCCTCAAGGTAGTCAGGTACCTTTGTGTGCTCGGACCGTTCTCTTGCCTTTTCGGTCCGGTCAGTAATTTTTTTGAAATCTTTGCTCGATTCCAGCCAATTTGCTGTCAGTCGTCGTGCTTCATCAAGGTCGAAGCGATCCCGATCCCACTGATCATACTGGACTTTGTCGACTGTGTCCCAAGGCAGGGAGTAGTCCTGGTATTTTTCACCGCTTTTCAGGTAGTCAAGAATGGTTGGCAGAATGATGTCCGGGTGTATGCCCTTGTATTGGGTTGATTCACCGTTGATCCTGTAAAATTTTTGAATCGTGACCTTGAGGGCACCCAAGTCGTCGTATTTTTTGCGATGGAGCAGGGGAAGTTTCCTGTTTATGTCCCAAAGAGACTGAACAGTTCCTTTGCCGTGGGTATGATCCCCGCCAATGATAAGGGCGCGGTCATAATCCTGCAGAGCGGCTGCCAGAATTTCTGAAGCGGAGGCGGAAAACTTGTTGACAAGAACGATGACCGGCCCGCTGTAAAAGACATTTTTGTCGCTGTCTTCAAGGACCTTGATTTCACCTTGCGAGTTTTTTACCTGAACAACAGGTCCGCCCGGGAGAAACAGGCCCGATATGTCAACAGCATCGGCAAGGGATCCTCCTCCGTTATTCCGGAGGTCAAGGACAAGCCCCTGGATTTTTTTCTTTTTCAGCTTGTGCAGTTCCGTGACCATGTCACGGGTTGCATTGCGCGCTTTTTTTCTGTCTCCCTTTGCGGCGAAATCCCGGTAAAAACTGGGAATTTTGATATAGCCTACTTTGTTGCCGTGTTTATCCTCAAGGAACTCAGACTTTACATATGTTTCCTCTATTTGGACTACGTCGCGGACAATGGGGATGATTTTCTTGGAGCCGTCCGGTCTTTGGACCGTTAAAATGACCTCTGTACCTTTTGGTCCTCTGATATAGCTCACTGCTTCCCTGATTCTCATGTCACTGATATCAACAGGGTCTTCATCTTTCTCCGATACGGACAGGATGATATCTTCCGCCTGGAGATCTCCCTGACTTTCGGCAGCGCTGCCCGGGATAATCCTGACAACTTTTATTTGGCCCTCATCTTCACGGAGGAGCGCTCCGATTCCCTCCAAAGAACCGCTCATGTGGATGTCGAAGTCCTGTTTGGATGTCGGAGCCATGTAACTAGTGTGGGGGTCAAACGCCCTGGCTATCGTATCAAAGAAACGATTGTAGTGCTCCTGGCGGGTCTCCTTGAGCAGTCGTTCCAGGTAGAGGTGGTTGCGATCTCTGATCTTGTCCAGTGACCTGTTCCACAGCTTCTTGTCAAAATCACCGTCAAGGTAATGTTTTGGTTGTTTTATTCCGGGTTCACCTTTATCGGCGCTGTCGATTTTTTTGTTTTCCTGCTCCAGCAGATCGAGATAGGTTTCCAGGACCTGCATTTTTAGAATCCGGCGCCAGCGGTCCTGCAGTTCAGCCGTGGTCCGGGCATATTCAATTTTTTTGGTGTCAAGTTCAAGGTAATCCTCTCTGTCCGGATTAAAACCCTTGGCCAACAGCTTGTCTGTCATGATTCTGACTTCTCCGACCCGCTTGTTGAAGAGTTTTGTGCCGGTGTCGGGCAGCACAACCCTTCCCCGGCGCAGCTCATCGTCAATTCGATCGGTAAAATTTTTTAACTGGTCAACATCTTCCTGCAGGAAAAAACGTTTTCTGGGGTCAGTCTGCTTGAGGTACAGGTCAAAGGCTGCCGGTGAAATATCGTCCAGGGATTTATGGGAAAAATGCTGGGCCGGGAGCTGGTGGCTCAGCATGTAGGCAATCAGTCGGTTGCGTCCGGAATCAAATTCGACCGGCATAACCTTGGCATAGCCAGTAACTGAGAAGGTAAGGACCAACAGCCATGCGGCTACAGGGCGGAATAAGTTCATTCTAACTCCATCAAAGCAATGGCGGGAATCTCTCCCGGTTTTCCGCATAACCATGCGGTTTTTTAGTAAAAAAGGCACAAACGGCACTTTCCCAAGGTTGCTGATAGCAGCACGGTGCCTGGGAATTTGCAGATTGACAACTACGCTAAAATACGATAAATTATCATGTTTTAAAAAAAAATGAAATAAACAATTACTGTTATCAGTACATTTAAAGGAGAAATACAATGACCTTGACTGTTAAAGCAATTGCGGAAAGCATTAATATTATGGGGAAGAGAAGTGGCGGCGCCATGAAGGAGCGCAACCCAGGTCCTGTTCAGGAAATGGCAAAGGAAGAGACCAGTGCCGGAGCAGCATACCTTGACTTGAATATTGGGCCAGCCCGGAAAGACGGAACCGAATTGATGCCATGGGTTGTCGAAACAGTCCAGGCTACTGTAGATACATCGCTTTGCCTCGACACGACAAATGGCGATGCCATGACAGCCGGATTCAAGGTTGTGCAAAACAAGAGCCAGGCCATTATGAATTCCATCTCTGCCCAGCCTGAACGTATGGAAAAGTTGATTCCGGTCGCAGCAGAGGCCGGTTGCAATGTTATTGCTCTACTCTGGGGCCCTGACGGAATGCCGCGCGATTCAAACGAAAGGGCCGCCATGTCCGTTGATCTTATGATGCCGTTGAATGAAGCCGGTATACCCAATGAAAAGATTCTTTTCGATCCGATAGGAACACCTATTACACTTGGTGCAGATCAGATTGCCTCGGGTCTTGAGTTCATGATGATGCTTCAGGATATTGCTCCGGGTGCCGGGTCAACAGTCGGGCTGTCAAACGTGTCAAACGGCGTTGCAGAACATCTCCGCAAGTATCTTGACCGAACCTACCTGATAATGCTGATGAAGTATGGAATCAGCACGGCAATTGTCAACTCGTATGATGATGAGCTGATGGCTATCTGCAGGGGGGAAAGACAGGACCTCGTCGATATGGTTCATGGCATGATGGATGGAAATGATCCGGATTCTTCCTCATTGCAGGGCACAGCTCTCGAACATTATAAGACCTGCAAGGCTCTTTCCGGTCAGACAGTTTTTTCAGAGTCCTGGCTTGAATTATAGGTCGCAGATATAAATAAACAAGTCGTTACCTTCGCGCATTTGAACCTGCTAGCCCGCATAGCCCGCATATTTCACAAAGATCGTTGCGAGAAGCTGTAAAGGGTTGTGGATACGAGGCGCGCGTCGAAAAACACCCGGAGGCATACTGTTAGTATGTTGAGGATGTTTTTCAAGCGTAACGAAGTAGACGCAATACTTTCCAGCTTCGGAGTCTGCGCTACCTGCAGCAGATCGCTGGTGAGAAATGCGGGCTAGGTTTGAGGCTATGGTCGATACTTCAGGACACCATATTGTCTACGGTACTCTTCAGGATTATTTAACAGGTGAAGAGTTGCAGGACACCGATGATGAGCGGTGCCGGCAGCAGTTGGCCAGGCTATTGGTAGAGGAAAGAGGCTATGGTGTGGAGGAACTTGAACCACGGCTGGTCATCGAGACAACGTATAATAATCAGCCAGTCCAGTCCCTTATTGAATTGACTGTAACGGTGCAGGGACGCCGGATAATGATTGTCCGTTATGGTCCAGGGTCTCTGGTGACAAGAGAAAGACCGGCCATTGCGGCGGCACGGCTGTTGGATCCTGAATACCGGATTCCTCTTGCTGTTGTTACAAACTGCCGTGAGGCCGAAGTCCTCGAGACATTCAACGGCAAGGTTCTTGCTGCCGGAATGGACGCCATTCCGAGCCGCCAGAAGGCTCTAGAGCTTCTCAATGAGTTATCTTTTGACCCTTTTGCTGACGAGGACAGGCGGGACAGGGAAGCAAGAATTTTAAATGCCTTTGATGTGGAAGTTTGCTGCAGAAACGGGACATGTGAAATTCCTACCGATATAAATAAATGAATATAACCCCGACGAGAATATAACCATGAGTACAGGCATCCAAAATTGGAGCAGAACAAGTTGGCAAAATTATCCCGTCCTGCAACAGCCAAACTGGCCGGATAAACCAAAATATGACCAGGTGTTAGAGACTATAGCAAGTCTTCCTCCCCTTGTTTTTGCCGGCGAGATCAGGGAACTGAAGACTTTGCTGGCCAAGGCAGTTGAAGGAGAGGCCTTTTTACTACAGGGCGGCGACTGTTCCGAGGAATTTTCAAATTGTACCGCACCGATTATCAGGGAATCCCTTAAAGTTCTGCTGCAGATGGCAGTCACCCTCACCTACGCCGGCGGTAAACCGGTTATAAAGGTGGGGCGAATCGCAGGACAGTATGCAAAGCCCAGGTCAAGTGACACTGAAATTGTCAACGGTGTTGAGATACCAAGCTATCGTGGTGATATGGCTAACTCTATCGAGCCTGTCCCGGAAGCCCGTATTCCCGACCCGGAGCGCATGCTCAAAGGGTATTACCTTTCTGCCTCGACCCTGAACCTGTTACGGGCCTTTACCAGAGGCGGTTTTGCTGCCCTCCAGAGGGTTCAGGCCTGGAACCAGGAATTTGTCAAACAGTCGCCCATGGGGCGATCTTACGAGAGGCTGGCCCGGCAGATCAGCCAGGCTCTCGATTTTATGGAAACGATAGGTATAGCAACTGATATACCGCAGATGAAGCAAGCCCAGTTTTTCACCTCCCATGAAGCCCTTTTTCTTGGTTACGAGCAATCATTGACCAGGGAGGATTCAACTACCGGAGGCTGGTATGATTGTTCTGCCCATATGCTTTGGATCGGGGACAGAACCCGTCAGATTGACGGCGCCCATATCGAGTTTCTACGCGGCGTTCTCAATCCGCTTGGTATGAAGGTCGGTCCCAAGCATGATATAGACGATATTTGTGCAATTATTGAAAAGCTTAATCCTGAAAATGAATCGGGTCGCATTACCCTGATTACCCGTTTTGGTGCCAAGGATATTGAAAAACATCTTCCGCCGCTTATCCGTGGAATCAAAAAGGCCGGTTTTAATGTTGTCTGGACCTGTGATCCAATGCATGCCAACACGTTTACGGCCGCAAGTGGTCATAAAACAAGAAACTTTGATGACATTCTTTCAGAGTTACGCTGTTTTTTTGAGTTGCACTGGGCCGAAGGAACCGTCCCGGGCGGTGTACATTTTGAGTTAACCGGCAACAATGTTACAGAGTGTATCGGCGGTGCTCGGAAGTTAGCCGACGAACAGCTTAGTCAGAAATACCTGACAACATGTGATCCTCGCTTAAATGCCGAACAGAGTTTGGAAATGGCATTTCAGATTGCCGAGATGATTCGCAGGTAAACGAGATGCCATCGGGCCGGGTCAGGTTTTCTTTGTTCAAAATAGAAAACCTGGCCCTTCGGACTACCTTGCGCTCCTCAAAGCTGCCGGGAGTTTGAAAATTCGCTTCGCTCAAACAGAATTATTGAAGAACTCAACAAGGTTGGCGGCCGTTGTCGCCTGCCTTAATTGACGTCTCATTTCCGGTTGCTTGAGAAAACGGCTGATCTTGGCGAGCGTTTTCAAGTAATCTTCCGGCCTGTCTGCCGGTGAAAGGATCAGAACAATCAAATGAACCGGCTGGTTGTCGATTGAGTCAAAATGTATTCCTTCATGGCTGCGACCCAGACAGACGAGAATTCGCTCAAGTTTTTTCACCTTGGCATGGGGGATTGCAACGCCGTTTCCGACGCCGGTGGAGCCGACCTGTTCCCGTTCGTTAAGCAGACTGTAGAGGTTGGCAAGATCTATGTGGGTGCATTGCCTGTGCAGCAGTTCGGCAAGTTCCATCAGTGCACCTTCCATGTTTCTGGCCTTTAGTTCAAGAATGACGGACTCTTCCTGCAGCTTGATCATGGTTTCTGTTATTTTTTGCGACGGTATTTGACCGGGAGTATTCCTATCTGGTCCCGATACTTGGCGACGGTTCTCCGGGCCACCTTGATATTCTCCCCAAAAAGGATTTTCGAAATTTTATTATCACTGAGAGGCTTTGCCGGGTTTTCGTTTTGGATGAGCTGGCGAATTCTGTTACGTATGCTTTCGGATGCGACCGTATCCCCATCGGTGGTTGCAACGGCTGTACTGAAAAAATATTTCAGTTCGTAAATCCCCAGGGGCGTGTGGGCGTACTTGTTGGAAGTAACCCGGCTTACTGTTGATTCGTGCATCTCGATGTCTTCGGCAACATCACGAAGAATCAAGGGCTTTAGGTGACCGGGACCATATTCGAAAAAATCCCGTTGAAACTTGAGCAGGCTTTTCATTACTTTATAAATGGTTCGCTGCCTCTGCTGAATGGACTTGATAAACCATTCAGCATTGCGTTTTTTTTCTTTCAGGTAGCCTAGGGATTCAGCGTTAAGGTTTTTTTTCTTTTTAATCATTTTTTGATATTCACTGGACAGCTTAAGCTGTGGCAGTCCGTCATTATTGAGCTGAATCAGGTACTCTCCGTTAATTTTGTACACATAAACATCAGGAACAATATAATGGATATGTTCGTTGCTGAATTCATTACCAGGAAACGGGGTCAGGCTGGTGATGACCTCTATATCTTTCATCACATTGCGGACAGTTGAGCCTGTTTTTCGGGCAATAAGTGCGTAGTTTCTTGTTTCAAGAAGGTTCATGTGTTCACTGACGATAGTGTAGGCCAGGGAACTTTCCAGCTCTCTTCGCTCAAGTTGAAGAAGGAGGGATTCGCGAACATTTCTGGCTGCAATACCGGGAGGATCCAGATTTTGCACAAGGCGCAGCAACTGTTCCGCTGTCTCCTCGGAGACTCCTGCATAGGTACATATGTCAGGAATATCGATTGCAAGAAAACCATGGTTTTCAAGATTACCGATAATAAAAAAAATAATGTTGAGATCGTTCTCCTTAAGGTTAAGATGGCTAAGCTGCCACTGGAGATGAGCAATCAGGCCGGGTTTACTGGATATAAAATCAAACTGGGAAGGTGCATCTGCAGGCGGCCTCTCATGGGCAAAGGAAAAATCACTGTCAAAGTTGTTGGCATAATCCTCCCAGTTGATTTCTCCAACGCTCGAAGGGGCATCACCAGGGACCTGGCTCGTTACAGCAGGTTCAGGGACGTCTTTAGTTTCTTCAAGCGAGAGGGAATCGGACTTGGTCAGCAGGTTCGGTTCTTCTGATGATTCCTCAAGGAGAGGGTTTTGTTCAATTTCAGTCTGTAAAGCTTCTGTCAGTTCCAGGCGGTTTAGCTGCAAAAGCTTAATCGCCTGACGTAACTGGGGAGTCATAACCAGTTTTTGCACAAGCTTGAGCTGTTGTCTCAGTTCTAAGACCATTATCAACTACCTGGAAGGAGGATATTTACAGAAACAATATATATGTTATCCAAACCATCTCTCTTGCAAAATAAAATCGGGTTGTTAACGAGCATGTACATTACATGCTGAAATTATCACCGAGATACATCTTTCTTGCCACTTCACTTTCAATGATATCATCAGCCACGCCACTGGTGAGGATCTGGCCGTTATTCATAATATAGGCAAAATCACAGACCTGGAGTGTTTCGCGGACATTGTGGTCGGAAATGAGCACTCCTAGACCTTTATGTTTCAAGTCTCTGATTATCTGCTGAAGATCAGCAACGGACATGGGATCGACTCCGGCAAACGGTTCATCCAGTAAGATAAACTTGGGGCGCGTTGCCAGTGCCCTCATTATTTCAACCCGCCGTCGTTCGCCGCCTGAGAGGGCATGTCCCTTATTATCGGCAAGGTGTTCAATTTTCAGGTCCGCCATCAGTTCGCTGATAATAGTATTAATTTCGTTTTTGGCCAGCCCCAGGGGTTCCAGAACTATACGGACATTTTCCTCAACGGTCAGTTTTTTGAAAACAGACGGTTCCTGGGCCAGGTAGGTTATCCCTTTCCAGGCTCTTTTATGAATCGGCAAGCCGGTAATATCCTCATGGTTGAGAAAGATGTGTCCGCCGTCCGGCCTGATAAAACCAACTATCGAGTAAAAGGTGGTTGTCTTGCCGGCGCCGTTTGGCCCAAGAAGTCCAACGACCATACCGCTTTCCACCTGCAGGTTGACATGGTCGACAACCCGACGGTTCCGGTATTCCTTGATAAGGTTTCTGGTTTCCAGAATTGAGAGGGTAGCCATGTCGTTATTTTGAGTCAGCGTCGGGATGGATAACGGCTTTGACCCTTCCTTTTTTGCCGGTATCCTTCTTTTCGCCGGATGCCCCATCCATGGTTGCAGGGCCCTCTACTATTGATCGGCCTTCATCAAGATAGTATGTAATGGTTCTGCCCGAGACCATGTTCTGGCCCTGCCATCCCTTGGCATCTCCTGATAAAATAACCTTCCGGTCCCTGGCATAATAATCCATGCGTTTACCGGTTCCCAGCCAATCTCCCTGGGAAATCTCAACATTGCCTTTGCATAGCAGTTTTTTGACCTGGCTTGAGTTTTTTTGGCCGTCGTCTCCGCTTTCCTGAAAATAAAAAACGGTCATCTCGTCTGTCCTGATAATAAGCTCTCCCTGCCTGGCATCAACATTACCTATAAAAATGACGGAGTTTTTCTGCTCCTGGGAAACCATCCGGTCTGCTTCGATGTGGATTGGCAATGCAGGGTCACCAACCGCCCCGGCGATCGAGGCCATGAGCACAACGCCGGTAACGAAGAATATGTTGCGATTTGTCAGGAAGTTTCGAAGGAGTATTTTCATTTGTATCACCAGAGAAAAATAGAGCAACTTAATTTCAGGTTTATTTCTTGCATGAAGTAGAATCATACTTGTTAACCTGCTAAAAGTAAAGAACATAGAGTATGAGTGTTCAGCAGGGTCATGCAGGCAGAGAACTGTTTACAGTCACGGTTCTCGTGAGTAGAATAGAGAAATTATCAAGTTGGATTTCAGTCGGTTCAATAAATCCGGAGAGAAGAAATATGAATGCAGGCGTTGCTAAAGCCAAGGTTCTTATAGAGTCACTGCCTTATATACGAGAATTTAACGAAAAGACAGTTGTTATAAAGTATGGCGGCCATGCCATGGTAGATGAGGACCTGAAGAGGAATTTTGCCCTGGACGTTATTTTGATGAAATATATCGGTATAAACCCGGTTATTGTTCACGGCGGAGGCCCTCAGATAAACCGGTTTTTAGATAAAATGCAGATTACATCTAACTATGTACAGGGTATGCGCGTAACCGACGGCGAGACCATGGATGTAGTTGAAATGGTCCTTGTCGGGAAGGTCAACAAGGAAATTGTCGGCTTGATCAATCACTGCGGAGGAAAGGCTGTCGGCCTTTCCGGCCGGGACGGGGATCTTGTCAAGGCCTCTAAGCTGACCCTTCACACTAAGCCGGACGATGCAACCAGGCCGCCTGAATTAATTGATCTTGGCCGGGTAGGCGAGGTTACGCATGTCAATACCGATATTCTGGATATCCTTGATGAACAGGACTTTATACCTGTAATTGCACCTGTCGGCGTGGGGGATGATGGTCAGGCCTATAATATTAATGCGGACCTGGTTGCCGGAGCTATTGCGGCGGAGTTGAAGGCTGTGAAACTGATCCTGCTTACTGATGTGGAAGGAGTAATAAACAATACAGGAGATCTGCTGTCCACTATCCGCAAGGAACAGATCGAAGGACTCATCGACTCGGGCGTTATTTCCGGCGGGATGATTCCCAAGGTGGAATGCTGTCTCTCCGCCTTGAATAAAGGGGTTGCCAAAACGCATATTATTGATGGACGGCAGGAGCATGCCATATTGCTTGAGATATTCACCCATGAAGGTATTGGGACGGAGATAGTCAAATGATGGGAAACGCTGAATGGAAAGAAAGAGGTGACAAGGTGTTTATAGGTACTTATAACAGGTTCCCGGCCACAATGGTCAGGGGGCAGGGGTGTAAGCTCTGGGATGCTGATGGCAAGGAGTATGTAGATTTCCTGTCCGGCATCGCCGTATGTTCTCTCGGTCATAGTCATCCCGTCGTCGCAGAAGCGGTGTGTCAACAGGCTGCTACCCTGATGCATGTATCAAACCTTTTTTACACCGTACCCCAGACCGAGCTTGCCGAATTGCTGACCGGACATTCTTTTGCCGACCGTGTTTTCATGGCAAACTCGGGCGCTGAGGCGAACGAGGCCGCTATTAAACTGGCACGAATACACAGTGGTGAAGGAAAGTATGAAATCATTTCCCTGTTCGGTTCATTTCACGGGAGGACACTGGCAACTGTTGCGGCGACCGGACAGCCTAAATTTCACGTAGGATTTGAACCCCTGCCCCAGGGGTTTGTTCATGCGGAGTTTGGTGACACGGCGTCACTCGAAGCATTGATCGGCGAACACACCTGCGCAATCATGTGCGAGCCTTTGCAGGGTGAATCAGGTGTGCGTCCTCTTGATGTTGAATACCTGCAGGCAATCAGACGGCTTTGTGATAAACATGGCATCCTGCTTATTTTCGATGAAGTGCAAACGGGTATGGGGCGGACAGGAACCCTCTTTGCCTATGAACAGCTTGGGGTTACTCCGGACATCATGACAGTCGCCAAAGCTCTTGGCAATGGCCTGCCCATTGGCACCATGCTGACTACGGAAAACATCGCCCGGTCACTCGGCGTTGGAACCCATGCTTCGACCTTTGGGGGGAACCCGGTGGTGGCGGCGGCGGCGGTTGCAACCATGAAGTTGATGCTGGAGCCTGATTTCCTGGTCAATGTCAGGGAAAAAGGAGAGTATCTGGTCCGGAAACTAGTGGAGGTGGCTGCCAGGTTCCCTGAACTGGCAACAAGTGTTCGGGGCAGGGGACTTTTGCTCGGCTTGGTGCTGACTGAAAAAGGAATTGATTCGGGCGCGGAAATCGTTGGCCGGCTCTTTGAGCAGGGGATCCTGATCAATTTTGCCGGAAACAGGGTGTTGCGTTTTATCCCGCCGCTGATTGTCGATTATGATGAGATCGATTTCATGATTGAAAAGCTCGCAGGTGTTCTCGATTCACTCTCCTGAACACGGCTTTCAAGAGCTTCACCGGAATGATAGCTCCTTATTGAATTCTCTTTGCAAACAGGCTGTTTTTTTGTATAAATTATACTTTTTGATTCAACTGCATGGGAACTACGTAAGTCTGATAGGTTGTATTGTTTCAGTTTTGCCGGACCCGACAAACAGAGTTTTAATATGAGCAATCATTTATTAGCCCTCAAGGATTTTAGTCAAAGTCAACTTGTCGCACTGATTGAAAGGGCGATAATCCTGAAACAAAAAGTTTCTGAAGGTGAGCGAAATCAATCTCTTGCCGGCCGGACGATCAGTATGCTGTTTGACAAGCCTTCAACCCGGACAAGGGTTTCCTTTGAATCGGCCATGTATGGGCTGGGCGGACAGGTCATTCATATGTCATCGAAAGAGTCTCAGCTGACCAGAGGGGAGCCTCTCAAGGATATGGCCCGGGTGCTTGCCCGTTATGTTGACGGCATTGTCGTCCGGACCTTTGGACAGCATGTTGTTGAGGAATTGGCTCAGTACTCCCATGTTCCTGTCATAAACGCCTTGACGGACCTGTATCATCCCTGTCAGATTTTAAGTGATGTCATGACTGTTATGGAAAAAAAAGGAACAGTTGAGGGACTCAAGATTGTCTGGCTTGGTGATGGGAATAATATGGCCAACTCATGGGTTGAAGCTGCGTCGACAATCGGTTTTCCGCTGACCCTGGCGTGCCCGGAAGGATACGGTCCTGATAAAGATGTGTTGAATGATTCCCGCAAACGTTCACATCACCAGATCACCCTGCTTGAAGACCCGGTTGAAGCTGTCCGCGATGCGGATATTATCAATGTTGATGTCTGGGCCTCAATGGGTCAGGAAGATGAACAGGAAAAACGTTTACAGATATTTCAACCGTACCAGCTTAACAGGACCTTGCTGGAGTATGCTAAAGATGATGCCGTTGTCCTCCATTGTCTGCCGGCACACCGGGATGAAGAAATCACTGAAGAAGTGCTGGAGGGGCCCCAGTGTGTTGCCTTTGACCAGGCAGAGAATAAGATGCACATTCATAAGTCTATTCTGGAGCATTTTATAGAATGAAGGTAAATAAAATCGTACTTGCGTATTCCGGTGGACTTGATACTTCGGTTATACTTAAATGGCTGAGCGAAGAGTATCAGTGCCAGGTCGTGGCATTTGCCGCAGATGTCGGGCAGGGGGAGGATTGGGATGCCGTGCGCCGGAAAGGAATGGCCACGGGAGCGGAAAAGGTGGTTATCTCTGACCTGCGTGAAGAATTTGTCCGGGATTATATTTTCCCGGCATTCCGGGCTAATGCCATCTATGAAGGGTCATATCTTCTTGGAACATCCCTGGCCCGACCGATTATAGCAAAAGAACAGGTCCGGATTGCGGCTGAAGAGGGTGCGGATGCGGTGAGTCATGGTGCGACCGGCAAGGGAAATGATCAGGTTCGTTTTGAGTTGACGTACCTGGCTCTCAACCCGGCATTAACGATTATTGCTCCGTGGAGAATATGGAACCTGGATTCACGCAATAAACTGCTTGCCTATGCCAGGGAACACGATATCCCGGTACCGGTAACCAAGGAAAAACCATACAGCTCGGACGAAAACCTCCTGCATATCAGTTTTGAAGGAGGTATTCTTGAAAATCCATGGAACGAGCCGGAAGAGAATATGTTCAAACTGTCGGTATCGCCTGAAAATGCACCGGATAAACCGACCTATATTGAGATTACTTTTGAGCGTGGTACCCCGGTTGCCATTAACGGTGAAGCACTTTCTCCAGTTGAGCTATTAACGCAGCTTAATTCCTATGGCGGTGCAAACGGGATCGGCAGGCTGGACATGGTGGAGAACAGGTTCGTCGGGATGAAGTCACGAGGGGTTTACGAGACGCCTGGAGGGACCATACTCCGGGCTGCCCACCGTGACCTGGAGACCATAACCATGGACCGCGAGGTCATGCGTATCAGGGATTCCCTGGTTCCGCGCTATTCAGAGCTGGTGTATAATGGTTTCTGGTTTTCTCCGGAAATGGAACTCCTGCAGAAGACCATGGATGAGGCCCAGGTTTCAGTAAATGGAACTGACCGGCTCAAACTGTATAAGGGGAACTGTATTCCGGTGGGCCGAAAGTCTGATAATTCATTGTATAATGAGAGTTTTGCAACCTTTGAAGAAGATGAAGTCTACAATCAGGCCGACGCGGCAGGATTTATAAAATTGAACAGCTTGCGTATGCAAATCCAGGTATTAAGTAAGAAGAAATAAACAATGACTGATTCTGCACAGCACAAAACATCGGCCAAGCTCTGGGGTGGGCGTTTTTCCGAGGCAACGGAAGCATCTGTGGAGCGGTTTACCGCCTCGGTGCATTACGATTCCAGGTTGTACCGCCATGACATTATGGGGTCGAAGGCCCATGCCGGAATGCTGGCCCACCAGGGATTAATAACCGATACAGAGTGTACTGCCATCCTGGCGGGGCTGGAAGAAATTCAGAGGGAAATTGAAGCAGGTACATTCGTTTTCCGGCCGGAGCTGGAAGATATTCATATGAATATCGAAAAGGCTCTGACTGATAAAATTGGCGAAGCAGGGGAAAAACTGCATACAGCCCGTAGCCGCAACGATCAGGTATCTCTGGATTTGCGCCTGTATCTCAGAGAGGAGGGAGCAGCACTGCAGACGGTACTGTCCCTGGTCCAGCAGGGTTTTGTTACGCTGGCCCGCAGGTATATCGGTACGGTTATGCCTGGTTATACACACCTGCAGCGGGCCCAACCTGTTTTGCTTTCACATCATCTGCTTGCCTACTTTGAAATGTTTGAACGGGATAAAGATCGTGTTGAGGACTGTGTACGCCGCCTCAATGTGCTGCCTCTTGGGGCGGCAGCTATGGCAGGTACCGGTCTGCCGATTGACCGTTATTTTGTTGCAAGGGAACTGGACTTTCCGGAAATAACTGCTAACTCCATGGATACTGCCGGTGACCGTGATTTCGCGCTTGAATTTCTGTTTTGCTGCACGGTAATTCAGCTCCACCTCAGCCGGCTGGCAGAAGAGCTTGTTCTCTGGTCGAGCAAGGAGTTTGATTTTGTGGAGATTGGTGACAGGTATTGCACCGGATCGTCCATCATGCCGCAAAAAAAGAATCCGGATATCCCTGAGTTGATCAGAGGGAAATCAGGGCGGGTGACTGGCGCACTGATGGGATTGCTTATGACTATCAAGGGCCTGCCGCTCACCTACAACCGTGATTTGCAGGAAGACAAAGAACCTGTTTTTGACGCTCTCGACACGGTCAAAGCAAGCCTGGCCATCACAGCAGAGCTCCTGGACAATCTTTCTTTTAAAACGGAGCAGTTGCTGGGAGCAACGGTCGGAGGGTTTATGACCGCTACCGACCTGGCGGATTACCTGGTGCGGAAAAATATGCCTTTCCGACAGGCCCATAGTGTAGTAGGACGAATTGTTGCACTCTGTCAGAACAGGGAAATAGAGCTTGTTGATTTGACCGTTGAAGAGCTCCGCGAGTTTTCGGAGCTCATTGAAGAGGATATACATGAGTTCCTTTCTGTTACCGGTTCCGTGAACAGTCGGTTGTCTGTCGGCGGCACTGCAACAGTGAGGGTTGAAGAGGCTCTGGAGCGCGCTGAACAAAAACTGGGGATATCATGATGAGAAGATCAGGTATATTTACCGGCAGACACTATTTTTCTTTTCGGGGCATGGTCACTTTGTTGGCTCTGTTGCTGACCGGGTTGACTGGCTGCGGCTATAAAACGATGCCTGTGCCGCCACAGGAGATCGTGCCGACCCCGGTTACAGACCTGCGGTACGAACTCAATGAAATGGGGGTGACCCTGTACTGGACATATCCGGGTGAAACGATAAAGGGCGAAAAGCTTACAGATATCAGTTTGTTTAACCTGTACCGGGCCGTGGTCCCTGCTGATGCATACTGCGATACCTGCCCGATTCCGTTCCGGGAACCGATCCAGATTCCCGGTGGGGCTGTTACGGCTGATCGGCCCAAAACGGCAACCTATAATGCAACGCTGCTCAGGCCGGGACACCTCTTTTTCTTTAAGGTCAGGTCGAAATCAGGATGGTGGGCTGAAAGTGCGGATTCAAATATTGTTTCATTTATGTGGAATATTCCTCCCGGTGTTCCTGAAAAACCTGTGGACCAGGCCGATGATAAGAAAGTTATCCTGAAATGGAAAGTGGTCACAACCCATATGGATGGTAGTGAGATCCGGGAGCCGGTTCGATATCAACTTTACCGGAGCCGAGGAGGAGGACCATTTGTTCCGATTGGGGATCTCCAGGATTCGGTTGAGTATGTCGATATGGATGTGGCAAACGGCAGAAAGTACCTCTACAAGGTTCAGGCCGTCACCATGTATGATAAAGGCCAGGTGGGAGGCGGATTTTCCGAGGCGGTGGAGTCCATTCCTGTTGACCGGACCCCTTCTGCAGTGCCGTCCGGTGTCAGGGCAATACGAACTGCTGCCGAGGTAAAGGTAGTCTGGAATCCTCTTCAGGATAAGGACGTTAAGGGCTATAGAATTTATCGCAGACTTCCCGGTGAAAAGAAATCCGTCAAGGTGGGTGAGGTGAATGTACCCTACTCCCTCTTTGCCGACAAAACACCGCCTGACGCAGAAGAATGGTTTTATTCGGTGACAAGCTTTGATAACGCTGCACCAGCCAATGAAAGTGAAGCCTCTGCTGAAGCAATGGTAAGAAGATAAGCCATTCGTATAGAAAATTTATCAGCGATTTGTTGTTAAGACAGGCTCAATTATGCACCATTTCCAATATCGAAATAAAGAGCTTTTCTGTGAAGAGATTTCTCTAAAGAGTATAGCAGAGCAAGTCGGAACTCCTTTTTATCTGTACAGTGAAGCAACCCTGACCCGTCATTTTGATGTTTTTGACAGTGGGTTTGAAGGGGTGGACCATTTGACATGTTTCGCCGTTAAAGCCTGTTCCAACCTTGCCGTGCTTAACCTGTTCGGTCGTCTGGGGGGAGGGACGGATATTGTTTCAGGTGGAGAGCTGTTCAGGGCCATTAAAGCCGGAATTCAAGCTGACAGAATTATATATTCCGGTGTAGGCAAAACCGAGGCTGAACTGCGTGAAGCTCTTCAGGCTGGTATTTTGATGTTTAACGTTGAATCACCGCAGGAACTTGACCGGTTAAATAACGTTGCCACGGATCTCGGGGCCATAGCACCGGTTGCATTCCGGGTAAATCCTGACGTTGACCCTCAGACCCATGTCTATATCTCAACCGGACTGGCAAAAAATAAGTTTGGAATACCGGTGGAAGAGGCCCTGCAGGAATACGTCAGGGCCCAGTCGATGAGCGGGATTGAAATTTGTGGCATCAGCTGTCATATAGGTTCTCAGCTTACCCAGATAGATCCATTTATCGAGGCATTGCGAAAACTGAAGCATTTTATCAGCCGCCTCGAAAAAGAGGGTATCAGGATACAGTATCTGGACCTTGGCGGAGGGGTTGGCATTACCTATGATGAAGAAAAGCCCCCCCATCCCCATGAGTATGCCAGGGCGATTAAAGATGAACTGGGAGAGATGAACTGTACCCTTATCCTTGAACCGGGCCGGGTTATAGCAGGGAACGCTGGAATCCTGGTGACTGAAGTGCAGTATACCAAGGTAAATACCGGTGGCGAACAGGATAAACGGTTTATCATTGTCGATGCAGCAATGAATGATTTAACCAGGCCAAGCCTGTATGGTGCCTATCATGAGATCATTCCGGTTGTTCGGAACGATAAGGGGATACAGATGGTCGATATCGTCGGTCCAATCTGCGAGACAGGTGATTTTATGGCCAGGGACCGTATGATGCCGAAGGTTCAGCAGGGAGACCTGCTTGCCATAATGAGCAGCGGTGCATACGGATTTACCATGGCTTCGAATTATAATTCCCGTCCCCGTGCGGCTGAAGTGCTTGTTCGGGGAGACAGGTTTTATACAATTAGATCACGAGAGAAGTATGAGGACCTCGTCAGGGGCGAATCACTTCCGGAGATAGACTAGACATGCAGTTTACGCAGATGCCTCTGCCGTTTGTCAAAATAAGCGGTACCGGTAACGATTTCATCCTGATTGACCACCGTAAACCGCGGATTGCCCTGGAAGTAATGCCGGAATTCGCCAGGCTGGTGTGTCGAAGAAGGTTTTCTGCCGGCGCAGACGGCCTGATATTTATTGAGGATTCGGATAAGGCTGATTTTAAATGGCTTTTTTTTAACGGTGATGGTTCGGAAGCAGAAATGTGTGGTAACGGAGCGCGTTGTGCAGCCCGTTTTGCCTATATGCAGGGAATAGCATCTGCTCATATGCGTTTTGAAACCCTGGCAGGAATTATCGAGGCAACTGTTTCCGATATGAATGTCAGCGTCCGAATGACCGAGCCCAAAGATTTCCAACAGGAGCAGACGGTTGAAGTTGAGGGAAACGATCTTGTTATGCACTCTGTTGACACGGGCGTTCCCCATGCCGTTCTTTTTGTGGAAGATTACAGTCAGGTCGATGTCCGTCAGCTCGGCAGTCTGATTCGTCATCATAGTGAATTTATGCCTGCCGGTACCAATGTTAATTTTGTTCAAAAACTTGAAGGCGGTGCCTTAAAGGTCCGGACATATGAGCGGGGAGTGGAAGATGAAACATTGGCGTGTGGAACCGGTGCGGTTGCCTCGGCCCTGGTTTTCGCCCTGCTTGGTGAAGCTGATTCCCCTGTTGATATCGTTACATCGGGCGGAGACAGGCTGACCATTATTTTTGATCTGCTGGAAGATCGAACAGCAACAAATGTTTTTCTGAAAGGCCCGGCTCATGTGGTATACACTGGAGACTTAGGTGCTGAGGCTTTAATAGAGAATTAAAGTACCCTTGTTAAAGGGCAGTAAGATTTGAGAGTTGAGGAGGGAGGTTATGAGTAAAATACAGGGAGCTATCGTTGCAGTCGTCACGCCTTTTATTGACGGTAAGGTTGATGAACAGGGGTTGAAGGACCTGGTCGAATTCCACATCGAAAACGGTACCCACGGGATTGTTCCATGTGGGACCACCGGTGAATCGGCTACACTTGATTTTGACGAGCACAAAAGGGTGATTGAGCTCACGGTTGAAACTGTTGGCGGCAGAGTGCCTGTTATTGCCGGCACCGGTGCTAATAATACCATTGAGGCAATTGAGTTGACTGAAAGTGCAAAGTCAAGCGGAGCGGATGCTGTTCTCTCGGTGGTGCCATACTATAATAAGCCGAGCCAGGAAGGGCTTTACCAACATTATAAGGCAATCAATGGTGCTGTTGATATACCAATGATTTTGTACAATGTGCCAAGCAGGACAGTGGCAAACATGCTGCCGGCAACCGTTGCCCGTTGCGCGGAACTAAAAAATGTTATCGGGATCAAAGAGGCTACTGGCAGTTTGAACCAGATCAGCGAGGTGATTCGACTTTGTCCTGATGATTTTATCGTTCTCTCCGGTGATGATTTTACCTCTATGCCGACCGTGCTTATTGGCGGAAAGGGTGTTATTTCCGTTACCTCAAATGTTGAGCCGCGGGGAATGGCAGACATGATGGAAGCGGCCCTGGCCGGTGATCTGCACAAGGCAAATGAGCTTCATTACCGGCTCTTTCCCTTGATGGGAGCCATGTTCTGTTACCCAAGCCCTGCCCCTGCTAAAAAAGGGCTTGAACTGATGGGCAAGATAAAGTCAGGAGAGGTCCGGCTTCCGATGACATCTATGGATGAAGCAAGTATTGAGACGCTGAAAAAGGCTATGAGCGGAGTTGGCCTGATTTAACTTAGGGCCAAGTTATCTTTTTACAGACCTTAATCCTGTGTGTGATTGCTTTTTGAATAGAAATCTACCAAGACCGATATCCGGGATACAGAATACAGAAAAGATTGGAGCAAGGTGAAAATGACGAAGGTAATTGTTGCTGGTGCGGCAGGCCGCATGGGCCAGCGTATCAGCTATATGGTACATGAAAATCGGGACCTCGAGCTGGCTGCGGCATTTGAGCATCCGGACAGCCCGGCAATAGGTCGTGATGTTGGGGAAATGGTCGGGTTTGGGTCGAACGGTGTGAAAATATCTGCCGGGTTGGAGCCGGTAATCGACCAGGGTGAGGTTATTATCGATTTTACCTTTCACGAGGCGACCATGGAGTTTGCTAAACTTGCTGCCCGGCACCAACGCGCTATGGTTATCGGGACGACCGGATTGAGCCAGGAAAATCTTGCAGAATTGAGTGAGCTGGCCGGGAACAGTTTTCCATGCGTGCAGGCCCCGAACATGGCTGTCGGGGTAAATGTGCTGTTCAAGCTGGTCGAAAAAGCAGCCTCCACCCTGGGTGATGCCTATGATGTTGAGATCGTGGAAGCACACCACCGCATGAAAAAAGATGCACCCTCAGGAACCGCACTTAAGCTCGGTGAGATGGCTGCCAATGCCCTTAATAGGGATCTCGGCGAAGTGGGGGTTTTTGAGCGAAACGGCATCATAGGCGAACGGACCGACAAGGAAATCGGCATCCAGACCGTCCGGGCCGGGGACATTGTCGGTGAGCATACGGTTTACTTTGCGGGTGCAGGTGAGCGAATTGAAATTACCCACAGGGCCCATAATCGGGACAATTTTGCCCGTGGTGCTGCCCTGGCAGCCGCGTGGGTGGCAGGGCGGCCAAATGGAATGTATACAATGTTCGACGTGCTTGGCTTGACTGATTTTTAATTTTCGTAAGAGTTCAGCAGCACCCCTTCCGGAGTCTCGCAGGCTCGCTTACCTGGAGCACTGCTGAACTCTTACAAGTTTGGGGTAGAGACTACGTTTTGCATCCCCGGTGAACTGTTACTAATTTTCCTTCATTGCTCCCGGATATCGGCTGGACATTGTTTCGTGCAGGCCGGTTCCATAACATACATTTCCTGAGTTATGAAAACCGCTTTTATCGGCCTTGGATCTAACCTGGGAGACTCCCTCCTCG
>Ga0209013_10001624_pt1 | contig 20583 bp, 17 predicted proteins | sample Cruoilmetagenom2_FD_187291 | JGI IMG/M metagenome (GOLD analysis project Ga0209013, IMG submission 187291) | Oil polluted marine microbial communities from Coal Oil Point, Santa Barbara, California, USA - Sample 2 (SPAdes) (version 2) | ecosystem: Environmental > Aquatic > Marine > Oil seeps ...
TTAACTGAACTCAAAGATATGCCTGCAACTTCTGTTGCAACGGTTGCTATGGCTTTTCCTGAAAATGCCGTAGTACAAGAGCGAGAAGGTACCGGTTTTGTAGTTTCACGCAACAGCGACTATTCGATTACGGCTTGTACTTGGACACATCGAAAATGGCCAACTACCACACCAAAAGGTCATGTGTTACTTCGAGGCTATGTTGGAAGAGCTGGGGATGAGTCCGTCGTTGATTTATCTGATAGTGAATTAGAAAAGCTTGTTCTAGCAGATCTTCGGAAAACCACTAAGATTGATGGGAACCCCTTATTTACTGTTGTGACTCGCTGGAAAAAAGCTTCTCCACAATATGTGGTTGGACACAAGGAGCGCATTGCAAAAGTTAAACAAGAAGTTCAACATGCGTTTCCTATGGTTAAAATGGCCAGTAGTTCCTTTGAGGGGTTAGGTTTGCCAGACTGTGTAGACCAAGGAAAAGCAGCAGTTAGAGAAATGATAAAGGATTTATTTGTGAAATAGAAACTATTATTTAGTTGGGTAAGGACTGGAGTTAAGCAAAATTGCTTTCCAGTCCTTATTCTTTTTTTCCATGAGTTGAAGAATTATAATCAGTATATATTTAATTATAAAACTTAAAAAGTATAGAGAGTTGGAATGAATTATATGTTTAAAATTATGAAATACTTAATTTTCGTGATTCTCATCTATGCATATGATGCTTTACTTGGCGTAATTATTTTTGATCATATTGGATCTGATAGTATAATGACGATTTTTATTAGCACAGTAATTGCAACCGTCCTTGCAATTATTACAACCTATTTCGTCCTCAAGTTAATTGATCATCTGTTAGGAATTTAATTGAACGGATAGTCTGGATTGTAACTTGTGCTACTGTATAAAAATTCCCACTTGTAAAATAGAAGAATATAATTTATGATAATGACTAAATGACTGTTGTGGTTTTTTGGTCACTTATGAGTGGGTGAGGTGATGTGTGGATGGATCGACGAAGGGGAATATTGGAAGCTGCGACGAAATCTTTTTCTTTGTTTGGTTATAAGGCAACGACAATGGACCAAGTAGCAAAAATCGCAAATGTAGGTAAAGGAACAATTTACACGTTTTTTTCCAATAAAGAAGAATTATTTCATGAAATCGTTTTTACAATGATTAAAGAGATGAAGGCCGAGAAAGATTGCGTTATTTCTGAAGAACGAACATTCCAGGAAAATGCTCATCAAGTTTTGATGAAAATGTTGGAATTCCGTGAACATCATGCCTTGTTAGCCAAGTTGATCGCTGAAGAAAAAGAAATGAAAACGCCAGTTGTACAAGCCGTTTTGGTACAAGTTGAACAAGAGATCGTGAAATATATTGCCGAAAGCATCCAGACAGCTATGAGCAAAGATGAAATCAAGCAAGTGGATGCTGGATTAGTGGCGTACCTAATTTTTAAAGCCTATATGGCATTTGCAGTTGATTGGCAACTGACCCATAATGATGCGCTGACTGAAGAAAAAATTGCTGGAATTTTCCAGGAAACGATTTTTGCAAGTCTCATTAAGTGAGACTCTTTTTTTATAAAAAATATGACCATTTGAACAAAATGGTCATTAAGTTCTAGGAGGAAATGAAATGTTGAAACAGGAGTTATTGAATATCTTCAAAACTCGGAAATTATTAGTCCCGATCATCGCAATTTTATTCATACCGGTATTATATGCTGGAATGTTTTTATGGGCGTTTTGGGATCCGTATGCACAGTTAAGTGATCTGCCTGTAGCGATTGTAAATGAAGATACAGGTGCGGAAATGGATGGGAAAAAGTTAACAATCGGTAAAGACGTTACCACAAACTTAGTGGATAGTAATCAATTTCATTTCGTGGAAGTTTCTAAAAAAGAAGCGGAGAAAGCACTTGGAGAACAAGACTATTACATGGTTATTGAAATCCCGTCGAATTTTTCGGAACACGCTACAACACTTCTTGATGAGGAGCCACAAAAGTTAATCATTGATTACAAACCAAACGAAGGATTCAATTTCTTATCTTCTCAAATTGGTGACACTGCTATGGAACGCATTCGTGCAGAAGTGAATAAACAAATTGTGGCTAGTTACTCCGAAAAGTTATTTGATTCCATAACCAAAATGGGTGAAGGCTATGGTGAAGCGGCAGATGGAGCGGGAGAATTATTTGCTGGTGCTGATAAACTCTCAACAGGAGCCACAGATTTAAAAGGTTACCTCCAACAATTAGCGAGTGGCTCTGTAGAAATAGCTAATGGAACAAATGAATTATCAACAGGTACAGTTGCAGCACGAGATGGAGCAAATGATTTAACAGAAGGACTTGGTAAACTTGTTAATGGTACGTCACAATTGCAACAAGGTGCGGCTCAAAGTTCAACGGGGGCACAACAGTTACAATCTGGTGTTTCTACTTATACAAAAGGTGTTGCTCAAGTGTCAAACGGCTTTGAACAAGCGAATGTTCAAGAACAACAAATCATCATTGCGTTAAGTCAATTGCAACAAGGTGCGGTGTCTGCTAATAACTCCGTGGAACAATTAGCCGGAGGGTCTACTCAAGTAACTGCGGGTATCGTTACTTTGGGTGAACAATTAGCTCCAATTCTTGAATCCTTACCACCAGAACAGCAAGTTGCATTAAAAGGGTCTCTTGAGCAACTTCAACAAGGAAGTGCACAACTATCTCAAGGATTAGGGACATTACATGATGGGACTCAAAATTTAAGTAGCGGCCTGTCAGATACATCAACAGGCATGAATAAATTGGCAACTGGTCACATGACATTGACTGATGGCCTGTTAAAAGTAACTCAGTCCTCCCAAAGTCTAAATGAGGGTGCCACAGCAATTGCAACGGGCACTGATACACTATCCACTAAGCTAGTTGAACTACAAGAAGGACTTTCTAAAAGCTCAACGGGTAGCGAAGAATTGTTGAATGGTTTGCAACAACTCGTACAAGGTTCAAGCCAATTGAATGAAGGGACGGGTGAACTTGCATCTAAGAGTGGGGAACTAGCAGAGGGATCTACGGAACTTGTGAATGGTACTACATTACTAGCGGAAGGCTCGGCAACTCTGCAAGATAAGTTAGCTGAAGCGTCTACCCAAACAGGTGATGTGAAAAAGAATGATGATACGATTGAAATGGCATCTGCCCCAGTAGAGGTAACTAAATCAGAAATCAATCATGTTCCAAATTACGGTACAGGGTTTACCCCATACTTTCTATCTCTTGGCTTATTCGTTGGGGCATTAATGATTTCTATTGTTTTTCCATTTGTACAGTCAGCTATTCCGCCAACAAGTGGATGGGCATGGGCAACAAGTAAAATGATGGTGTTAGGAATTGTTGGGATCATACAGGCATTGTTTGCTGTTGCGATTGTACTATTTGGTTTACATCTAGAGCCGGTGAACTTGGGTTGGTTTATTGCGACAGCAATTATTACTAGCTTTACGTATTTATCGATTGTGCAATTGCTCGTTTCCATTCTCGGGGATAGTGGTCGTTTTGTTGCCATATTAATACTAATCCTTCAGCTCACTACCAGCGCTGGGACATTCCCATTAGAATTGCTACCAAAATCTTTACAGGTATTTAATCAGTGGTTACCGATGACATACTCTGTTCAAGGATTCCGAGCAGCAATTTCTACAGCAGATACCCACATGATTCAATGGAATAATGGAATCTTGTTCACATTCTTTATTGGGACTGCAGTATGTACCGTTACCTATTTTGTAGGTAAATTTAAACGTCAAGAATCCAACCTAATTGAAGACTAAAAAAGAGCCGTTCAGGAGAAGCATCCTGAACGGCTTTCCTGTTTACAAGGTGTTGCATTTTTCGCATTTGTTGCCGTAACATTCATGCTGTTCTTCGATCTTTTCTCCACATTGGGAGCATTGTTTGGCAGGTAGATTTTTGAAAAACTCAATTACATTCTCTAACATCTCGATAACCTCCTCTTCAAACTGTACTAGTACTGAATAGTTATTTTATATTGTATTACTACAGTTGAATTAATGTCAACACAAATGTAGAAAAATCATTTATAGTATAGGGTAGGACAATTAAAGGAGAGATTACTGTATGTATTTTATAGATAACAAAGGGATTACTGATCCCCGAATAAATTTAGCAATCGAGGAATATGCACTGAAAACAATGGACGTAGAGAAAGATTCATTCTTTCTGTTCTATATCAATGAGCCTGCTATTATTATCGGCAAAAACCAAAATACAATAGAAGAAATAGACACGGATTATGTAGATATAAATGGTGTGCATGTTGTGCGCAGACTATCTGGTGGTGGGGCAGTTTACCACGATCATGGAAATCTGAATTACAGCTTCATTACGAAAGACGATGGCGATAGCTTCCGTAACTTCAAGAAGTTTACACAACCGATTGTTGATGCGTTAAAGGAAATGGGTGTAGATGCAGAACTTTCTGGCCGCAATGATATATTGGCTGGTGGCCGAAAGATTTCAGGAACAGCACAATTTACAACAAGAGGTCGCATGTATAGTCATGGTACTTTGATGTTCAATTCGGAAATCGATGCGGTTGTTTCTGCATTGAAAGTACGTAAAGATAAAATTGAATCTAAAGGAATCAAGTCGATTCGCAGCCGTGTGGCCAATATTACAGAGTTTATGGACAAGCCAATGACTATTGAAGAATTCAAATTAACATTGCTTCATTCTATTTTTGGTGGGGAAGAACATGTTCAAACGATTGAATTAACGGAAGAAGACTGGGCAAATATTAAAGAACTATCGAAAGAACGTTACGGAAATTGGGAATGGAACTATGGCAAGTCACCTGCATTTAACATGTCGCATTCCGAACGTTTCCCAACTGGTGGAATCGATGTGCGTTTGCAAGTGAAAAACGGTGTGATTGAAGATGCGAACATTTACGGAGACTTCTTTGGAGTTGGCGATGTCGCTGATATTGAAAAACTATTGGTGGGTGCGACATACGACAAATCAGCCATTGCTGAAGTGTTGGGTGACATCGATCTTACAACGTATTTAGGTGGCATAACAAAAGAACAATTCCTTCAATTGATATATTAAGCATGTCAGTTCTAGTGGAAAAGCATTTTACAATACAATTCACGTAACATTTATATAAAGTCTGACTTCAATCAAGATTTTGAATAATGAGAAAACCTATAGTATCGCTTCTGTATTAACAGAGAGTATATGAAAATAAAGAAAGCAGTGGGAGGTCAAAATTTCATCTTTGACCGATTGTTCTTTAAAGGAAGCTTCTATTCACTAGTTGCCAAAATCAAAAACACTATGACGTAACAGAATGCAAGGGAGCGACGGATGCATATCCGCCGCAGGATGGACTAAAAAAAGAGGGAGGTGCGGACTGACGAAGTCACTCGCCCCTCCCTCTTTAATCTTTAGATCATGATGCAGCAATCAGGCATCCATAGCGACCTGAGAACCTGGATGTGACAGTGATCAATAACAATTTTTAATCACAATAAAGGCCCTGATGTCACATTTTGTTGGGTTTTATTTATGTTGATCCTGCAACGTCACGTCGAGCAGGAGTGGCACTAAGCACTTATCTTAAGTACAATTAAGAAAAAGAGTAAAGGGGGAGGCTGGCATGGCAACACAGCGTATTTATATTGTTGAAGATGATCCTAAAATTGCCTCGCTACTTGCCGATACATTACGTAAATATCATTACGAAGTACATACGGTACAAGACTTCGATTTAATAATAGAAGAGTTTGAAACGTTTGATCCGCACTTAATATTGCTGGATATAAATCTACCTTCTTATGATGGATATTACTGGTGTCGGCAGTTCCGTACTAAAACGACTTGCCCAATTTTGTTTATCTCGGCACGGTCAGGTGACATGGACCAAGTGTTTGCACTTGAAAATGGAGGGGACGATTTTATCACGAAACCTTTCCATTATGAAATCGTCCTAGCGAAAATAAGAAGTCATTTACGACGAACATACGGAGAATATGCGGCAAAACAAGAAGAACGGACTGTAAAGTGTGGAAAATTATGTTTGTACTTAGAACGTATGGAATTGCACACAGCAACACAAGAAATTCCGTTGCAAAAAAGGGAATGCACCATTTTAGAACTTCTCATGAATCAATCACCTAAAGTAGTAACTCGAGAACAATTACTAGAAGAATTATGGGATGATCAAGCTTTTGTGGATGAAAATACTTTAAATGTGAACATGACACGTGTGCGGAAAAAATTACAGGATTACGGGATAATTTCAACAATTGAGACAGTACGAGGAGCGGGATATCGCTTTGTGTTAAGTGCTGAGGAGTCATCATGAGTTTCCAGTTATTTATTAGAGAACACGCTGCGTATCTGGGCTTTCAGTTTATAATGGTTTTATTTATTATGCTTTTGTATTGGTTAGATGGTTTTCGAAATGTCGATACCGCTGTCTATTCAATCGTGATTAGCACATTATTAATTGTCTCATTTTTATTTGGTCGATATGTGAAAAGATATTCCTACCTCAATAAAGTATTATCACAGCCTAAAGAGATGGAAGCGGCTTTACAACGAAATGGGAAGTCACCTGAACAACAACAAGTCGAAGAGTATTTACAAAGCTTATACCGGTTATATCAAAAAGAAGTACAAGCATTGTATGCCAATCAAAAACGCCATTTGCAATTTATGAATCAATGGGTTCATCAAATGAAAACACCAGTGTCAGTTGCTGAACTGCTATTGCAAGAAGAAAGCCTTGATAAAAAAAGCATGCAAGAAGAGCTGGATCGCATGAAGCGGGGACTTGACTCAGTATTAATGAATGCACGTCTTGATACCTTCGAACAAGATATGCAAGTTGAGCTAGTTCACTTAAAATCACTCGTAACTGAAGTTGTATCTGATCATAAACGATTATTTATTACCAATCATGTCTATCCGGTTATCGAAATTGAAGAAAAATACATTATTCCAACTGATGCAAAGTGGATGAAATTTGTCATCGGTCAGTTTATTACAAATGCAGTGAAGTATACGTTTGAAGAAGGCAAAAAAGTACAGATCCGAGCAACTTGTCAAGAAGGAAATGTACTGCTAACAGTCCAGGATGAAGGGATTGGCATTCCAAGTACGGATCTCCCACGAGTGATGAAAGCCTTCTTTACCGGTGAAAATGGTCGTAAATCTGGTGAAAGTACAGGAATGGGATTATATTTAGCCAATGAGATTTGTTATAAGTTGGGTCATGAATTGATGATTGAATCGGAAAAAGACAAGGGTACAATCGTTTCGATTTTATTTTATAATCCAGAAGTAAAGATGGGAGGAGTACCAGAAGATGAAGATCTTGAAAATGGATGAAGTAACAAAAGTGTACGAGGGGAAAGTAACGCATCGAGCAATTAACCAGCTCAATTTTGAAGTGGCAAAGGGCGAGTTTGTTGCGGTTATGGGACCTTCGGGAAGTGGGAAAACTACCCTTTTGAATCTAATCTCAACGATCGATTCTGCTACTTCCGGTATGATTACGATTGATGGGATTAGTCCCGAAGAAATGACTAAAACCGAGCTGGCTCTATTCAGACGGAGGCAGCTCGGTTTTGTCTTCCAAGATTTTAATTTGCTCCAAATGCTCACAGTAGAAGAAAATCTAGTCCTCCCGTTAACACTTGACGGACTTCCTATTAAAGAAATGAAACGTCGTATCGGGGACTTGGCAAATAAGCTAGATCTTGACCAAATTCTCGAGAAACGGCCCAATGAAATTTCAGGTGGACAAGCTCAGAGAACGGCAATCGGTCGAGCATTGATTCACCAACCCACGATTATTTTGGCGGATGAACCTACAGGTAATCTAGATTCGAAAGCTTCAAGAGATGTTTTAGAACTTCTGGTAAAAGTGAACCAAGAACAAAAAACAACCATTTTAATGGTCACGCATGATCCAATCGCTGCCAGTTATTGTGACCGTGTGGTATTTATTAAAGACGGTGAATTTTTCAACGAAATTTATAGCGATGACCGCAGGCAAACTTTTTTCCAACGGATATTAAATGTACTGTCGTTACTTGGAGGCAATGTCAATGACCTTTCGACAATTCGCTTACCGTAATGTAGTACGAAATCGTCGTATTTATGCAGCTTTTTTTATGGCGAGTATGTTTTCGGTTATGGTATTTTTTATGTATTCTATGTTAATGTTTCACCCGAAAATTGAGGATGAGTTTTTACGTGAATTCGCCGTTTCAGGAATGATCGTTGCTGAAATTATTTTGTACATATTCACCTTGTTTTTTTTATTTTATTCGATGAGTGCTTTTTTACAAGCCCGTTCGAAAGAGTTCGGTTTACTCTTGCAGCTTGGAATGGAAAAGAAGCAACTAAATAAATTAATTTTCCTAGAGACCATGTTAATTGGTGCAGTTTCAATAGCCACGGGAATACTTTTTGGCTATGCGTTTTCTAAATTTTTCTTTATGATTATCAGAGAACTTTTACAGCTTGAAAGTCTACCGCTTTATATATACTGGAAACCTTTTGCGCTGACAATGGGTGCGTTTATCAGTCTTTTTGTTATTATCGCGATGACAAGCGTCGTGTTTATTCGAGACCAAAAAATAATTGAACTGATTCGCGGAAATTGGCAGACAGATGAATGGCAAAGTTTTTCGACCGTAAAAGCAGTGCTCGGTATTATCATGCTACTTTTTGCATATACGGCGGCTGCTTTGACTTCGACGAATGTGGTAAAGGCATTATCCATAATATTGCCTCCTATCGCTGCTCTAGGTACGTATTTCTTCTTTACTCATAGCGTGATGTTTATTCTTCAGCGATTGAGAAAACGAAAATCCTTATATTGGCACAGATATCGATTAATTGCCGTTTCAGAAGTCTCAGTAAAACTCAGGGAAAATGCACGTATGTATTTTATTGTGACGATTGTTTCTACTGTTGCCTTCTTGTCGGTTGGAACTTTGACTTCTTTGTCTTCATACACAGGGCAATTTAGGGAATTAAATCCGCTTAGTCTGATCTATTCGAGCGAATTAACAAACCCATATGAATCCGAACACATTTCATTAATTCGAAACGAATTAGAAGAACAAGGTATTTCCTATTCACTAGTCCCATTTGTCATAAAGCAACAAACCTCTTCATACTCAAATTTCAAAGTAAACATTTTAAGAGAATCGGATATAAACAGTTTGGCGATTGCGCTTGGTTTACCCCTGATTAGTTTAGAATCGGGAGACGGTATGTTTATTCCGTATTCAGAGGAATCCATCAAAACACTAGCGAATCGAGAGATACAAACCGTTTTGGAAGAAAGCAACGTTCCTGTTCAAATCAAAGGTATCTATCCACAAATGCTGTTTCCTTCGATGATAATCGGATCAAATCTGATCGTTGTCAGTGATGCAGATTATGAATTAATTTCTGAACCACTTGTCGGAAGAACAGAGATGACTTCTTCTTTTAACTTTTTCGCATTTCATGTTGCTGCTTGGGAACGAACAAAATCGATTGGCTTAACCATTGATACACAAGTGACAAATGCTATTTACAATCAAAGTTACTCAGATCTTCCTTTCTACTTTGAAAATCCAGGTTTGAATTATTCTATTATACGTGCGACGTTTTCGTTGTTATTATTTACAGGTTTAATGGTGGCGGCTGTCTTATTGCTTGCTGCAGGGAGTTTTGTCTACTTTAAATTGTATACAGGGTTAGAACGGGACAAACGTCAATTTGATGTGTTAAAACGTATGGGCTTAACCGATCGAGAATTAATAAAGATAGTAAATCGTCAACTATTCCCTCAGTTTTTCTTACCATGGGGGATTGCAATGTTGCATAGTGCATTCTCATTTTTATCACTTCAAGTCATATGGAGTAATTTGGCCGAGGTATCCATTTTAGGTGATATGATTTTAGTGCTAATTGGTTTTACGTTAATACAAGTGGTTTATTATTTCCTAATTCGCTGGCGCTATATTGCCCATGTACGAGCTTGATAAGTATCGTGAGAGTTCACGATGCTTATTGTATTATCAGAACATTTCTTATATAATGAAAGTATTGAATAATGAATGAGCATTCATTCAATGCGAAGGGGAGAAAGAAATGAATTTAGTAGCTCGTGTTCATCAAACTGCTTTAGATCAACCAACCAAAACAGCGTATTCTTTTATGGGGAACGATACATCTTTTGCGGAATTTGATCAATCCATTTCCCGTTTTGCTTCTGCACTAAGTAGTTTAGGTGTGGAAAAAGGGGACCATGTTGCATTTTTACTTGGAAATACTCCACACTTTTTAATTTCGCTTTATGCAACGATGCGTTTAGGCGCAACGGCAATTCCAATCAATCCGATTTATACACCGGATGAGATTTCATACATCCTACAAAATAGTGATGCAAAAGCTGTAATTGCATTGGATATGTTATTGCCACTTGTGGAAAAGGCTTCAGACATGTTCCCAACAATAGCTTCCTATGTAATCTGTGAAACTACTCCAGATGTAGGAGAGAAGATAGCAGCTTTAGCTGAAAATGTCCAAAGTAAAGTGAAAACGTTTACACAATTACTAATGTCTGCTTCGCCTGACGTATTGCCTGGAGAAATTCATCCGGATGATAACGCCGTTATTCTATACACATCTGGTACGACAGGACGTCCAAAAGGGGCTATGTTAACACATGGGAATTTGTTCTCAAATGCCCGTGATACAGCAGATTACTTAGGATTTAATGGTGACGATAAAGTAATTGCTGCATTACCTGTGTTCCATGTGTTTGCACTTACAGTTGTGGTAAATGCTCCACTAATAAAGGGAGCAACTATTTTACTTGTTCCGCGTTTTAGTCCACAAGATGTATTCACTATAGCAAAAGTTCAAAAAGCTACGGTATTTGCTGGGGTTCCGACAATGTATAATTTCTTGTATCAATTCCCACAAGATAACGTTGAAGATTTCTCAACGATTCGTTTAGCGATTTCAGGGGGTTCATCATTACCTGTTGCATTGCTACATAACTTTGAAGATAAGTTTAATGTGCGTATTTCTGAGGGCTATGGTTTATCAGAAGCTTCACCTGTAACATGCTTTAATCCTTTAGATCGTGATCGTAAGCCTGGATCCATTGGTACATCTATCGTAAATGTTGAAAATCGTGTAGTAAATGAGCTTGGCGATGATGTTGGCGTTAATGAGGTTGGTGAGCTAATTGTACGTGGACCAAACGTCATGAAAGGATACTATAAAATGCCAGAAGAAACGGCTGCAACAATTCGTGACGGATGGTTGTATACTGGTGACTTGGCTAGAATCGATGAAGAGGGATATATCTATATTGTCGATCGCAAGAAAGATTTAGTCATCGTTGGTGGCTACAATGTTTATCCTCGCGAAGTGGAAGAAGTTTTATTCGCTCACCCGGGAGTAGTAGAAGCGGCTGTTATCGGTTTGCCTGATATTGATTTTGGAGAGGCTGTACATGCCTATGTTGTAGTCAAAGACAACAGCGTAACTCGTGAAGATTTACATGCATACTGTGCAAAACATTTAGCTAAATACAAGATTCCTAAACAATTTGAGTATTTAGAAGAATTACCGAAAAACACGACTGGTAAAATATTGCGTCGTTCATTAAAAGAACTTGTAAAATGATAGACAGGTAACAAATGCTTGATAATATTTTGAAAAGGGATGTGTAAAGTGACTTCTGTCATTTACACATCCCTTTATTCTTTTGGGTCCAGGTGCAAACATACAGATACTTGTTAATTTCAATTTATATAAAAGTGATTTTTACTGGGTAATTTCCTATTGACAGAAAACTCTTAATATTGTTACTATAATTTTAGTAATTTAATCAATATAGAAAGGTGATGGGAATAAAAATAAAAAAGCAAGAATATATTTTTTTAAACACTTGGTCAGACCATAGTGCCACAATGAAGATTAGAAGGAGTGGGAGCTTTGCGTTTATGTTCATTCGTTGATTCAGTTGAAGTGAAATTAGGGGTTCGGACAGAGAGGGGTATCGTGGATGTTGCAGCGACCGCCGCTAATAGTGGAATGGTGGTTCCAAACAGTCTCCAGGAATTGATTGTGGCTGGCGGAGTTGGGGAAGAGCAGCTACTAGCTGTGCTCCAAAAGGAGTTGGTATTGGTTTCCGAAGAGAAAGTTAAGTTTGCACCACCGTTGAGCTCACCTGAAAAAGTGATTTGTGTAGGGTTGAATTATGAGAAACATGCAAAAGAGGGTGGGATGCCCATTCCAGAGTTTCCGATTTACTTTGCAAAGTATGCGAACAGCTTATCCAGCCATAAGGAAGAGATTGTGCTGACGGAGTATGTGAAGAAAGTAGATTACGAGGTTGAGCTTATTGTCGTAATGGGTAAGGAAGCGAAGGATGTATCGAAGGAAGAGGCACTCGACTTTGTATATGGTTATTCCACTGGTAACGACTACAGTGTACGTGAGTTGCAAAGCCGCAATAGCCAGTGGATGTATGGAAAGGCAATTGATCAGTTTGCACCGTTCGGTCCCTATATCGTGACAGCTGATGAAGTTCCTGATCCACAGAATCTCGATTTGAAACTTTGGGTGAACGGTGACCTTCGCCAAAACTCGAATACTGCAGATATGATTTTCTCGGTTGCAGATATTGTGAGCGATTTGTCAAAAGTCATGACCTTAAAACCAGGGGATGTCATTTTCACTGGAACTCCTGAGGGGGTAATTTTAGGCATGGAAGAGAAGGTGTGGCTGAAGGCAGGAGATAATGTAGTTTGTGAAATAGGGGATTTTGGTCAATTGGAGAACGATTTAATTAGCCAAGTACAAGTGAAGGAAGGATCTGAGGAATTGGTAGCCAAAGCTTAATAGCTAGGCTATTCAATATAATGTAAGCGTTTTCTAAATGGGTGGGTACGAAGTGTTTTGCAATCAAAAAAGAAAAGGGGAATTAACTTGGAAGGTACAATTTTATCGCTGTTACCACCAGTAATCACGATTGCATTAACGATATTAACAAAACGAATTGTTTTATCCTTAGGGGTAGGGATATTATTCGGTGCCTTGATGGCGAATAACTGGAGTATTACCGGGACTGCCGGAACAATTTGGGAGATTGCATTCTCCGTGTTAGGCGAAGGCTGGATTTTAATCTTGGTGTTGCTGATTGGCGCGTTAAATGCACTCATTTATATTTCCGGAGGAGTCAAGTCATTCGCTGAGTGGGCAATGAAGAAGGTGAAAACACCATTCCAGGCTCAGTTGGTCGCTCTTGTGTTAGGTTTCTTCTGTTTCTTCGATGATGCGTTCAGCTGTTTGTTCCGCGGAAGCTTGGTTCGCCCTGTTACGGACGAGCATAAGGTATCGCGCTCGAAGCTGGCCTATTTGCTTCACTCGACATCTGCTCCAGTCATCATCATCACGCCTTTCTCTGCATGGGCAGGTTTCATTGCGGCGTTGATAGGCACCATTCTAATTGATAACAATATTTCAGGATATGGTGCTTATCAAACGTACTTGATGACCATCCCAACAAACTATTATGCATTAACAACGATTGTTCTTGTGTTCGCTGTAGCGTACTTCAATTTGAACATCGGTCAGATGAAGCGTGATGAACAGCGTGCTTCTGAAGATGGCATCCTGTTCGATACATCCAGAGGGGTAGTACCTGGTCAAGAGGAAAGTGCATTGAAGGTTCAACCAGGTGGGAGGCTTCGAGATCTCGTCATTCCTGTTGTAACGTTAGTTGGATTGACGTTGATCATTTCAACGTATATGGGGATTGTAAATACAGAAGGTGCTGTTACGCCTCTACAAATATTGATGAATACCGATGTCATTCGTGCACTTGTATATAGTGCCGTGATTGCTGTTGGGGTTGCCATTTTCCGTTTGTTCAGTAGAAAGACTGCTGGAAATGCAGTGGCGAAGGCAGTAGGTTCTGGAATGAAGGCTGTACTTCCAAGTGTCACGATTCTTTTCTTAGCTTTGATGACAGCAAATGTCATCGGTCTGTTGGGTGTCGGGCAGTATTTGGCATCTCTAATCAATGACAACATGTCCCTTGCATGGTTGCCAGTAATTTTCTTCATCCTATCAGCATTCATGTCATTCTCAATGGGAAGCACATTCGGTACATTCGGACTTATGTTGCCAATAGGTGCCGAGATTGTGGCGATTATCGATGTAACATATTTGGTTCCCGTATTCGGTGCTGTTTTGGCTGGCTGTATCTTCGGTGAACACAGTTCACCACTATCCGATACAACGATTCTTGCTTCTATCGGTGGAGGTGTGCATACGATGGACCACCTGTTGACGCAGATGCCATATGCCATTATTTCAAGTGTAGTATCAATTGTTGGATATGTAACCCTTGGTTTGACGAAGAGCATCACTTTTGGATTCATTGCCACAATGGCAATGCTGTGTGTTATGATTTTCTTATTATTCAGAGCGAAATATAAAATGGTTCGTAAAGGAAGTGTAGCGACCATTTAAGTTAGGATAGGTGATTCAATTGATAGTGCCGGTGAAGCGATTGAATGTCGGAGACCATATTGTAAATCAAATAAAAGACCTGTTCTTGAGCGGACAATTGAAGGCAGGAGATCGACTTCCATCCGAGAGGGAAATGATGGATATGTTCGAAGTCGGACGGACGTCTATTCGTGAGGCACTCAAAGGATTAGAATCGATTGGATTAATTGAACGCTCGCAAAAAGGTACGTTCATTTCCACGAACTTCAATAATGCCTACGCCGAATCGCTAGTTTATCAATTCTACGTATCCGATGCTGAGTGGGATGAAATCTACGAAGCTCGGTGGATGATAGAGAAGGAATTGGTTTATCTCACGGCGCAGCGGGCAACTGAAGAAGAGTTGGCTGGAATTAGAAAGACCGTCGAACTGATGGAAAAAGCTATTTTATCGGGCGACCAGGTCAACTATGTCCATTCCAATGTTCTTTTTCATGAACGGATAGCTAACACTGCAGGAAATAAAGTACTTTTGGATATCTATCATTCCATTAGTAACTTAGTAGTCCAATCCCAAAAGGTGCTAGGTATGCACCAAGAACAAACACTGGTCAAGAGTGTCATGAAGGATTCATTGGAATATCACCAGCGGATCTGTAAGGCACTGGAGGACAGAGACTCGAACGAAGCACGTAAGTTGATGGAAGAACATATTAGGATTGTTCAAGGGTATTTTAAGAAGGCATAAGAATGGGCTGTCCCAAAAGTCATTAAAAATGACATTTGAGGGCAGCCCTTTACCCGTTGAAGACATTGATTGTCACTTCTTAAGAATGACCATTCCACATAAATATGTAGATAGAACGATTTTTTTATGTGCAATCCAATATTATCTCAACATTTTCTCAAGAGCCATCTTCGCTTCAGCAGCAGTTTTTGAATCTACAACAATTTGATTAATCACTCGACCTTTCAGCAGTTCTTCCAAAGCCCACGTCAAATGTGGCAAGTCAATTCGGTTCATCGTTAAGCAAGGACACATGAAGGGGTTCAACGATACGATATCACGATCCGGGTACGTGGCAATCAAACGATTCACCAAGTTCATTTCTGTTCCAATTGCCCATTTTGAGCCTACTTCAGAAGCTGCAATCATATCGATAATATATTTAGTGGATCCTGCATAGTCAGATGCACTCACTACATCGTAGGTACATTCCGGGTGCACTAAAATGTTCCGATCTGGTTCTTTTTCTCGCAGATGCTGCACATGTTTCGGTAAGAAATTCATATGGACCGAACAATGCCCTTTCCATAAAATGACGCGTACCTCATCGAAAGCACATTGAAATTCTAATTTTTGTTTAATGGGATCCCAAATCGCCATTTGTTCTAATGGTATCCCTAATTTCACGGCTGTATTTCTTCCTAAGTGTTGATCAGGTAAAAACAACATACGCATCTTTTGAGTAAGTGCCCACTCCACCATTTCTTCTGCATTTGAAGAAGTAACTGTTGCCCCTCCATTGCGACCAACAAACGCTTTGATTGCTGCAGTAGAGTTAACATAGGTTAACGGTACAATCGTATCCCCAAATAATTGTTGTAGTTCTATCCAAGCACGTTCAGTTTGGTCAATGTTTGCCATATCGGCCATGGAACAACCTGCACGCATATCAGGGAGAATAACGGCTTGTTCATCAGTTGATAAAATGTCAGCTGTTTCGGCCATGAAATGTACACCACAAAAAACGATGTAATCTGCAGTTTGTTGAGCTGCTATTTGAGAGAGTTGTAGAGAATCTCCCGTTACATCCGCATAGGCAATTACTTCATCTTTTTGATAATGATGACCGAGAATATATAATCGGTCACCAAGTAGAGCTTTCGCTTGTGTTGCTCGTTGATGAAGTTCTTCTGTTGTAGCTTCCAAATACTCAGTAGGCATTGCATCCGCAAGTTGTAGTTCTTCTAAAAAGCTAGTCATACGAACACGGCCTCCTTACTTGAAACGGACAAGTTCATACTAATATCCAGGTTAGCTACACTATGTGTTAATGCTCCGATGGAAATGACGTCAACACCTGTATGGGCGTATGAAGCTAATTGTGTCAAATCAATACCACCTGATGCCTCTGTTTTAATAGAAGGGGGAACAAGTTTTGCCCAACGTGTCATCGTTTCAGGCGTTTGATTATCAAACATGATGACATGTGGTTTTGCTTCAATCGCTTCAAGTAATTGTGCCTCTGTTTCAACTTCGACTTCAATCATCACCATATGTCCAAGTGCAGCTCGTACTTTTTCAACAGCACTCATGATGGATCCTGCCGCTGCAATATGATTGTCTTTTAACATGACCGCATCATATAGGCCAATTCGATGATTAAATCCGCCACCTGTTCTAACGGCATATTTTTCAAACATGCGTAAACCCGGCGTTGTTTTCCGTGTATCAACAATACGTGTTTGTGATACCCCTAAAGTAGCTACACATTTCGCTGTTAGAGTGGCAATAGCACTCATTCGTTGAACTAAGTTTAATAACACTCGTTCTCCTGAAAGTAAGGAAGAAACGGGGCCACTTAATCTAGCAATTGCCTCACCAGATTTCACGGATTCGCCGTCCATTTTTAATAACTTTACTTCCACGTCTGAATCTAATAAGCCATACCCCCATTTAAAACAGTGGACTCCAGAGAGAACACCATCTTCTTTGAAACGAATAACGGCTTTACCTAAATCTGTTGGTTGAAACAGAACAGACGAGACATCGCGATCTCCTATATCTTCAATTAAAAAATGTCTTAATGCTTCTTCTACTTTTAAACGGTTCATTTTACAGTCTCCTTACTTTCAATTTCACGTGTTTGTATGGCAACTCCATGTATGGAGCATTCAATTACTTTTCCAGTCCACTCATTCGAGGCTAATGGAAAGTCATGACGGTAATGCCCTCCACGACTTTCTATTCGTAAACTGGCTGATCTTGCGATTAAGCTACAAGCAGTATAGCGATGGATGTTTTGTATATCTTTTGACGTGTAGTCAGAAAGACGGAATGGACGAAGTGGATAGTCGTTCACAAAGGATTGTAAAGTATCTCCAGCTCGAAGAATCCCTACTTGTTCAGTCATTCGTTGTTGCATATTTGATAAATCGATATTTGCAATTTGATGCCCATTAACAAAGGAAGGTCTTTGTACAATAGATGTGTTGTTTCCAGCTAAAGTTTTAGCCAATCTTGCAGCAAATACCAATCCTTCTAATAATGAATTGCTCGCTAAGCGATTTGCCCCATGGACTCCAGTTGAGGCCACTTCACCAATTGCGTATAGATTCGGGATAGTAGTTGCACCGACATCATTTGTTTGGATTCCACCCATGTGGAAATGAGCGCCAGACCTTACAGGGATCAGGTCATAAAGAGGATTCACACCATACTTCATACAATTCAAAAATATGGAAGGGAATTTACTTTCGAAATGTTGAATATGTCTAGCATCTAAATAGATGGGATCATTTTTTTGCCAATGCCATTCAATAGCTCTTGCCACAATGTCACGAGGGGCAAGTTCTGCTAACGGATGAATGTCATTCATGATACGTAGACCATGGCGATTGACGAGTATAGCCCCTTCACCACGAACAGCTTCCGAAATAAGTCCACATGATTTACCATTCAACGTGAAAATTGTGGGATGAAATTGTACGAATTCCAAGTCTTCCAATACTGCTCCAGCATGATAAGCAAGTGATAATCCATCTCCCGTAGCAACAGGTGAATTGGATGTTTGACGATAAAGTTGTCCAATTCCCCCGGTGGCAAGAACAATATGTTTTGCCGATATGACTTGCTTTTGTCCAGAGGAGTTGCTTACAACGACACCTGTACATGAACCATTTTGAATAACGCATTCTAAAACACTATGAAACGGTAGACGTGTAACCCTGTCTTCCGTTTTATGAAGTAAGTACTGCATCAATAGATGTCCAGTTTGATCGCCACCTGCATGTAGAATGCGTCGGGAAGAGTGAGCTGCTTCCAACCCTAAATTAGGAGTTCCATCCTCCTTTGCATCAAAAGGAAGTCCTTGTGCCATAAGCTGTTCGATTAACTCTTTACCTTCATTTACAAGGATGTCCACTCGCTTAGCATTAGCATGATAAGCAGTAGCCCCCATTGTGTCGTCTGCATGGCTGGAAGGTGAATCGAAAGTGGAGAGAGAGACAGCAATCCCACCTTGTGCAAGCGATGTATTACTAACGGTTGTTTGATTTTTAGTGAGAATGGCAATACGCATGGAAGAGGGGAGAGAATGTGCTAACATTAAGCCAGCCACGCCTCCGCCGATAATACAAACATCAAACATTCTTTACACCAACTTTACGTTAAGTTTACAGTTGTCTTGACACTATTAATGACATAAAGTTACATTGAATACAAGTAGCAATTTTTTCTTGCATGAAACAGATTTTTAGATTGTAAGAATGAGCAGGCATTCTTGCACAATTTTGGATTGTGTATATCGAAAGGGGTAGGGTGAGTAAACAATGATTTATTTAGATTCAGCATCAACGTCTCCTATGCGACAAGAAGCACTGGATTCTTATATAGAAGCTTCACAATCTGCTTTTGGCAATACACAAAGCCTCCATGATTATGGAACAAAAGCGGCTGACTACTTAGCCTCTTGCAGGGGAATGTGGGGAAGATATTTAAATGTACGAGAAAATGGGATCTACTTTACCGCAAATGCTTCGGAAGGAAATCAATTAGCCATTCGTTCCATTTTAAGAGGAAGACCTAAGGAGTACCGTAAAATCATTACAACAAAATTGGAACATGCATCAATTTTGACAACTTTGCATGAATTAGAAAAGGAAGACTACCAAATTCAATTCATTCCTGTAGATTCCTATGGTGTATTGGATATGGACCAATATCAGCATGCACTTGATCAGTCCACCGCGTTAGTTGTGATGCAATTGGTGAATTCGGAAATGGGTGCCATACAACCCGTTGAGAAGTGTGTAGAAGATGCTAACCGATTAGGGATTCCGGTTCACTGCGATATTGTCCAGGCATTTGGCAAAATTCCAGTGGATGTCTCTTCACTTGGTGCTACTTCTGTTGTCTGCTCAGCTCATAAAATTGGTGGTCCTAAAGGCGTTGGTATTGTATATATCGATCCAGCAATCCATTGGGAGTCGGTTTACGAAGGAACAACTCACCAAAGCGGCTTTCGTTCCGGAACAATTGATGTACCAGCTATTGTAGCTGCCACCATCGCTGGAAAATATGCAATGGCCGAACAATACCAAGCTTTTGAACAAGCCTCTGCCTTACAAAATTTTGTCTTAACTCATTTACCAAAAGAAGTTCAACTTGTTGGGAATCCACCTGTAAAATCACCTTTCATTATAGGAATGATTTTGCCGCACGTGGAAGGCCAGTGGATGATGCTCGCATGTAATCGAAGGCAAATCGCAATTTCAACAGGAACCGCTTGTAAAATTGGATTTGGAGAAGCCATGTCCGCAATGAGTGCGATTGGTTATGAAAGTGATATCGCACGAAGATTTGTGCGTATATCATTTACGAAACAGACAACCATACAAGAAGTCGAAACATTTATTCAGGTCGTAAATCAATCTTTGTTCGAAAATAAAACGAAAGCCACCCAGTAAACAGGGCGGCTTTCGTTTTATAAATACTGGATTATCACGTATTAAATACTTTTTAAAATATATCTCGATAATATGCGTTTAAGTGAAACAATTTCAACGGTACTAGCGTATTCTATCTATATATAGAACAAACGGAAAGGGGGATAACATTGATAAATTTGGGAGATATAATTACCACCGTCTTACTACTTGTGATCCCAGTATTTATTATTGGACTACTCATATTTATGTTCATCTCCATAAAACGGAAGAATCTTCAGAGTAAACAATCAGAAAATACCTCATTGGACGGAGTATCAAAAAAACAGATCAAATAAAAAAGCAGAAACGAC
>Ga0209013_10001625_pt1 | contig 20575 bp, 14 predicted proteins | sample Cruoilmetagenom2_FD_187291 | JGI IMG/M metagenome (GOLD analysis project Ga0209013, IMG submission 187291) | Oil polluted marine microbial communities from Coal Oil Point, Santa Barbara, California, USA - Sample 2 (SPAdes) (version 2) | ecosystem: Environmental > Aquatic > Marine > Oil seeps ...
CCCGGCTGCACGTTGGTCATTGCGTTGACCACCAGCTCGACCAGACCGCCGTAGTAGATGCCGGCTTTCTCCCATGCATCGTAGTACTGAATGATGTCGCGGATCTGGCCCTTGCAGTTGGAGCAGGGAGCACACACGTACTTGGGTTGCTCGATGTCCATCTGCTCGTCCTGAAAGGCATCCAGGATCTGGCGGAACTTCCGCCGGCCGGTCATGCGGTGGCGAAAGTCGGCGAAGTTGTGGCCGGACATGATGGCGAATCCGGAGCCGCCACCACAGCAGTAGTTCTCGACGCCGTGCGGCGCCATCTCGCGGAAGCGCCCCTCGGGCACCACGGCCTCGATCACCTCGCGCTGCGGGGCGACGATGCCCATCAGGCGCACCATGTTGCACGGGTCGTGGAGGGTGACCGGGAAGTCGTTGCGACTCTTGTCGAACTCGAGCTTGCCCGAGCGGATGATGTCGCGCAGGAGCACTATCGCACTCTCGCGCGGGATGTTGAGGTCACCGGTGAGGACCTTGTCGGCGATTACGGTGAGCGCCTTGTGGGCGTGGCCGCACTCGCCGAGCACGATCTTCTTCACCCCGAGATTCTTTGCCGCCTGGGCGTGCTTCACCGCCACCCGAGCGAACTGGATGTCGTCGTACCAGACGCCGTAGTTGATGGCGTCATAGGCGGCAACCTCCGACGACAGGGTCCAGCTGATCCCCGCGGCATCGAAAACAGTGGCGAAAGCGCCGGGGTTCTCCGGCCAGGCCATGATCTCGCCGGCGTTGTGGATGAGGAGGAGATCAGCCCCCTCCACGTCCCAAGGCGTCTCGATGGGATAGCCGGTACGCTCGGCGGTGTCCTCGTCGATGAACTCGATGTTGTCCTTGACAACCAGCGGGGTCATTCCGGTCGACGACCCGACTTGCAGCTGGAGAACCGATCCGTCGGTATGGAGTTCCTTGGGCGCGATCCCCATCTCCATCGATGCAATCTTCCGGATTTCACGTGACAGGAGCGCGTTGTCGACCCCGATCGGGCATGTCTGAGCACAGCGCCGGCAGAGGTTGCAGCGGTATGAGAGCTCGATCAGCCGGGCCACAACCTCCCAGTTGAGATCGATGTCGCCGTGGACCTTCGGCGACAACTTCTTGACGTACTTGAAGTAGATACGCCGCAGGATCTCCGATCGGTAAACCGGGCGGTAGAGCTCGTTCTTACCGCTCTCCTCGTAGATCGGGCAAGCATCGGAGCAGGTGTGGCACTTGGCACAGTGCTCCATCGACATCTCGAAGGGCTGCAAAAAGGTCCAGTTGTCCTCGGACGTCATGAGCTTTTCGAGACCGGAGAGGAAGCCTTGGACGAGCCGATCCTCCTCCTCCTTGCTCTCCGGCTTGGGGATGTTGACCGCGATCGTATCGTCAAGAACAACATACTTTTCTCGAGCGTCATCTGAAATCTGCGAATACTCCGGCTCTTCTTCGAGCTTGTCGAATGGGGGCGGGAGCGGAACTTGCTCGAGGGGATCGATTTGGGCGAGTGGTTGACCCGGGTTTTTGGCGATGTCCTTGACGCTATTCGGCTCCTTCATTTGCCCTGGTCCTCCGGCTCCTCGGTGGCCGCTTCAAGCCACGTCTTCTTGCCATCGCCCTTGATGTGCTCAGCGGACCACGAAATCGGCTGGTTGAGCATCTTCTCGATGGTCTTTTCCTCCGCACCTCCGGGCAGGTTGGGATCATCCTTCCAGCGGATCGAGTGGAAGGCGAAGTACTTGCCCACGAAGTGAGACATGTGTGTGGTCGGGATGTAGGCGCTGAGCAGCGTCAACAGGATCACCGAGGCGGAGAGGAGAAGTGTCGCCGTTCCACCGCCGCCCAGCGGCACCAAATGGAAGGTCACGAGGTTGGTGACGAACGCCGATACCAGCGAGAAATCGCGATCCACCAACAGGAAAGTCAGCAGCGCCACACCAAATGCGATCACGAAGAAGATCAGGTTGAAGAAATCCGCCGGCGCGGTGTAGTCCCGCATGTCGCGACCCATGCGGCGTTGGTATAGCCCAACGGCCCCTAAGATTCCAAGCACCAGGCCGGCGGCTCCACAGAACGGAACGAGGATCCCGAGCACCTTGAGCAGCGGTGCCGTAACCCAGGCCGGCGCCAGGGCCCCGGCAATCCCGCCGACGACCATCAGGATGGTGGCGATCGCCACCAGATAAAGGCCGAAATGAAAGGGGAAGGAACGTGTCCACAGCTTCCTGTTGTGCTCCTTGAGCGCCACCAGGAAGAGGATCTCCGGCACCATCACCTTGAGTTCTCCGAGAAGAGAGACCTCGCGCTTCTTCTTCCACCAGTCCCCTTCCTCCAGGTAGGAGCCGCCGTAGGCCGCTCGCCCGCCACCCTCGTGGGCCACCGGGTAGAGCTCCCACCTCAGATGCATCGGCATCCGCGACCACATCAGGAAACGTGCCACCACCGCGATGAAGAAAAATGCGATGCCGAGATAGGCGATCACGTACGCGATCATGGTCATTAATCTACTCCTCCGGCGACTCGTGCCCCCGCGGTCTGGCAACCGGACTCCATATTACCCCTCGTCGGGAGTGCAATATCCATTCCGAAGAAACGCGCTTGGCCCTCCCGCACCGACGGGCATCCTCCTCGCTCACGGTGGCCAGGGAAGTGTGGTGATCTCAGGGATTTCGCCTGAACCAACACGGGGCCACCGGTCCTTCAAACCGATTGCCCCGCAAAACTTCGCTTCCGGCCGTGCCCTCTGGTGTTACGATTTGGTAACAGCCTCGTTCCCACTGAGCTCGTCGGTAACGTAGCGCTTCCGGACCCAGGTCGGAATCAGCGACAGTAGAACGAAGAAGACCGCGGCGATCCCCAGGTACCAGAGGGTCTTGCCAAAATCCCCGGTGCGCACCGAACCGGCGGCGAAGTTGTAGGCGATGGTCGCCGGCAGCATGCTCGGCAGGGTCACCAGCACGTAAGTCTTGAGGGGGATGTCGGTGAGGCCGTAGACGTAGTTCTGGATGTTGAATGGGAAGATCGGCACCAGGCGGGTAATCATCAGCATTCGCCAACCCTGGCGCTTCACGCCGTCATCGATCTTCAGCAGCGCCGAGTTCTTCTCCACCATGCCTTCCACCATGCCGCGTGCTGCGTAGCGCCCAATCAGAAAGGCGGCGGTGGCGCCGAGGTTGGCGCCGATGGTGGTCCACACCGTCCCCCACACCGCGCCGAAGATCAGCCCGCCGGCGATGGATATCGCCAGGCCCGGCAGGAAGAAGATACAAGCAACGATCCACAGCACGATGAAGACCAGCGGCGCCCAGACGCCCAGCCCGTCAAACCACAGGTCCAGCCGGTCGATGTTTTCGACGGTGAGCAGGTCGAAGATCCCGAACCTCCAGGCGAGAAGGATCCCTCCCGCCACGCCTGCGAGGCCGAGGGCCAGCCTCCACCGGGAGAGTCCGCCGACCTCGTCGTCGGTCCTGTGCATCTGCTTCATGATGGCGATCTCAGTCTTTGACATCGTGCCTCCGGTCTCGGATGGCGTCAGCAATCCGTCACCCACTCCTTTACCCGGGGGAGGCAAAAGGTAACCAATGCAATTCGGAATTCGGAATTATCGGCGCGAGGATGGAATCGGCGGTATTGGAACGTACTTCCCGCGTCTGGGCGCGCTCGTTCGGAGGTGCCTGGCATTCTCTCGGGCAGAATGCCGATAGAAAGGGCGCGCTGACAGGGTGTACCGCGCCTAATTCTCGGACAGGCTTCTAACCCGCACATCTCACCAGCTTCCGGCTACGGCCGACGATGCACCGCACCCAGCGTCGTTTTCTCACCTCGGGGTGCTCGACGTACAGTCAAGTACGCCTCCGCGCCCCTCGGATCGAAAACACCACCGTGCACGGCACCTCGCCGACCTCGCTGCGAAACCCGGTGAGATGTGCGGGCTAATACGGCTCCTCGCCCGCCACGAGACGGTTCACGAAGTCCGGAAACCACAAAGGATCTGGCATCTGCACCATCCAGCCGTTCACGAAGTAGGTTGGCGTGGCGTGCACGTTCAGGCGGTGGGCCAGGGCCATCTGGTCATGGACCGGGACGATCGACGGTTCACGAAGGTAGCAATCCCGGAAAATCGTCTCGTCGAGACCGTTGCCGCTGGCGAAATCCACCGAGGTCGGCGTTACCAGGGAGACCTCCATCTCACGCTGTAGCGAGTAAAAGGTCTCCTTGAAGGGAATCAGAAGCTGCGGATTCTGCTGGGCCACGCACCACGAAGCGCTGGCGGCGCGAAAGGACCAGGGGTGGATCATGGTCAGAGGAAAGCTCACCATGCCATGCCGGATCGCGTGACCGTGCTTCTTCAGTTCCTGTTGAATCAGGGGCCACTTGCCGCGGCAGGCGGGGCACTCCAGGTCGGAGAACTCCACGATTTCGAGGGAGGGCTTCTTGGCGCCGGACTCGCTGTCCCACATGACCAGCTCGCTGCCGGACAGGAGCTTTCGCCGATAGGCCACGGGATCTTCTTTCAGAGGCATGTCGGAGCCCAGCACCAGGTACTCGCCATCCGAGGACACCGCGGCCGCGCGGCGATACTCCCCATAACCGGTGGTCACCACCAGCTCGAAGGGAATCAGGGCCCCCGGCCTGTGAGGACCGGCGTCCCACTCGACCCGTACCTTGAGGTTCATGCTCGCCCTGAGAGCATCCGGCAGGAAGCCTTCCACAAAGGTGCGGAGCGCCTTGGCCTCGACTCCCGCATTCTCAAAAGGCAGCTTGCCCACGCTTCCGAACCACGCCGACGACGACACCTCGTCCACAAGCACGGTCGGCTTTGCCGTCAAGGCCTTGCTGGCACAGTTGCGTTCCACCGTCACCACCCGGTACGAGCCGGACGGCGTCTGGTGACGAGTGTTCTCCACCATTTCGAAGGTCGAGTCCGGGCACCACGGAAGCGCCCGCTGGACGAACCGAAGCACCGTCGGGTCCGGCTCAGGCGTCTGGCCCTCCGCCGCAGACGCGGAAACAGACAGGACCAAAAACAGCCCCGGCAAAATCATCAGAATCCGACAGAGTCTCATCCTCATCTCAATCTCCCATCGAGATTTTATCCTAGCCGAGATACCTCAGCGCTGCAGACGTAGGAACTCGGTCCTACTTGGCCGTCTCGCCGGCCTCAGGCGACTCTTCGGCGCCCGGCAAAAGGCCCAGCTGCTCGCGCAGCTTGAGCTCGATCTCGCCGGCCACGTCGGGGTTGTCGCGCAGAAACTGGCGCGCAGCCTCTCGTCCCTGACCGATGCGGGTCTCGCCGTGGGAGTACCACGAACCCGACTTCTGCAGCAGGCGATGTTCGACGCCGAGATCGAGGAGTTCGCCGGTGAAGGAGATACCTTCGCCGTAAAGGATGTCGAACTCGGCGACCTTGAACGGCGCCGCCACCTTGTTCTTGGCCACCTTGGCCTTGGTCCGGTTCCCCACGACCTGGTCACCCTGCTTGATCGAGCTGGTTCTCCGGATGTCGATGCGCACCGACGAATAGAACTTGAGGGCACGTCCGCCGGTGGTGGTCTCCGGGTTGCCGAACATGACGCCGATCTTCTCTCGTATTTGGTTGATGAAGATGAGGCTGGTGTTCGACTTGGAGACGATGCCCGCGAGCTTGCGCAGGGCCTGCGACATCAAACGCGCCTGCAAGCCCATTTGGGCGTCACCCATGTCGCCTTCGAGCTCCGAGCGCGGCACCAGTGCAGCGACGGAATCGATCACGACCGCATCCACCGATCCGGAGCGGATCAGTGTCTCCGTAATCTCCAGGGCCTGCTCGCCGAAATCCGGCTGCGAGATCAACAGCTCGTCGAGGTTGACGCCCAGGTTGCCGGCATACTCTGGATCGAGGGCGTGCTCGGCATCAATGAACGCCACCAGCCCGCCCGCCTTCTGGGCGTTGGCGATGATATGCAGGGCCAGGGTGGTCTTACCCGAGGACTCCGGTCCGTAGATCTCGATCACGCGCCCGCGCGGCACGCCGCCGACGCCGAGCGCGGCGTCGAGGGTGAGAGAACCGGTGGGGATCACGTTGACCCTGACCTGGGGCCGATCGCCCATGCGCATAACCGACCCCGCGCCGAACTGCCGTTCGATCTGACCGATGGCGGTCTCCAATGCCTTCATCTTGTCAGTCTTGTTACTCATGTGAAGCTCCTTACTGCGGACGCAGCGTGGCGGGACCGTTCCATCCTAGGACTGCCCGCCGGGCACGTCAAGGGCTCTCCTCCCGCGGTTCGAAGAACAACTCTGACAACACGACTCCCAGCTCCCTCTCGTCCTCGCCGCCACTGTCCGCCGGAACGTAGCGGTCGCTCACGATCTCGATCTGAACCCGGCCCCCTTCGCTATCGTCCGGCCGCACCAGAATCTCGACCTCCTCGGGTCGCGGCTCGAGCTCGAGAGGTCCGGCGACCTTGCGACCGCCAACCAAAACCACGGTTCGCGGCGGCGTCGGCCGCGGGGCCCCCAGACGCAGGATCAGGCGCCCTTCGCCACCCGGCACCGTGAGTCGCGCCCGCGGTCGCAGCCATACCCCCTCCCGCTCCTCCGAAAATCTCTCCGCGTCGTAAGCCCCTTCCAGCTCGACGCGCAACGCCTCCCGCTGCCACGGATGAGCAACCGCCCCCCCCCATGGGAGGGTCGGACCGAAGGCACGAAGTTCGAAGAGCTGCACCGCCAGTGGGCGGGAATCTCCGTGCCCTGGGACATAGCCTCGGGAGCGATTGAAGCGAAGCAGGGAAACCGCACCCGCCTCGGCTCTCGATATCTTCAGCCGCGTTCGCAACTCGCCGCCCTCCCCGTCGAGGCGCGCCACCTCGCGACCATTCAGCTCGACCACCTGGGGCTCGGGGCCCGGTGCCGGGCGCAAAGAGACAACAACCTCCGTCCCTTCCGGCAACGGCGGCAGCAGCAGCTCGGCGCTGGCCCCCCCCCACATGAAGGGCCGCCCGCTGGTCTGGCGCTCCGCCGGCCACCAGCCCTGGAGAGGAAGCGGTGCACCCTCGATCACCCAGGCTTCCAGGAAGCGCTGTTGGGTCAGAGGCCAGAGGGCCGCGGATACGCCGCCGAAGTGCAGCTCTCTACCGTAGAGGGAGCCGGGGTAAAGGGGGCGGTGGATCGTGGCCACCAGATACGAACCTTCGAGCCCAACCCAGGGTCCCGGGTCCCACGGCGATAGAACTCGAGGCTGGACCGCCTCTCCCCGCCGCTCCAGCAGGTGCCAGAGGTAGGAGGCGAAGGGGTGGAGTTCGGGTTCCACCACGATCGTGCCTCCGCTGTGGGCGGCCACTTCCTGGGCTCGCCGCACGGCCCGCCAGCCCGCCAACTGGGTTGTGTGTTGCTCCTCCAGCAGAGGCATGCTGCCCACGCCGAGCCATCCCGCCATGGCAAGAAGTCCCGTGCATGCGACCGCCGGCGGCGCCGCCGCTGCGGCCCCAGCCACCAGCGGCGCCACGGCCATCTGCACACCGACCGCGTAACGACAGTAGGTCCGGTTCTGCATCCACACGAGCTGCACAACGGCAACCGCCAGCACCACTGCCCACAGCCATGCGCCCCGCCGCCCGGCCCGGCGAGCCCAGACCACGACCCCCGCGGCCGCCAGGAGCAGCAGGATGAACGTCGGTATCGCGCCGCCAAACCCCTTCACCAGACCGAGATCTGCGAAGCCCCCGAGGTCGGAGGCGAGACGCGAGAAGTGGCGCCGGGAGTGGGACAAGAAGGGGGCGACGAACGCCGACCAACTGCCCTCGGCACGGACCATCAGACCCACCGCTAGGGCTACGGCCGCCAACCCAACCACCGCTCCAGGCAGCAACCGCCGCCGTGGGCGCACCCCCCACGCAACCCCCATCCACAGCACCGCCAGCACCGGCAGGATATTGGGCCGGACCAGGAAGGAGGCCGTCAACAACAGGGTGAAGACTGTTGGCCTGCGCCCCTCGAGACCACCGGCGGCCACCGCCGCGGCGCCCAGGGCGAGAACGGCGGCCGCGGTGGAGGTGAACCCGCGTACCGCAAACAGCCATGGCCCCGGTGCGGCGAGCACCACCAGCGCTGCTGCCACCGCCACCGGTGGCGGAGCCACCTTGCGCCCGAGCGCCGCCAGAACCCACAGAGCAGCCACGGAGAAGGCAGCAGATGCCAGCTGCAGCGCCATCAAGGGGTCTCCCGTCAGGACGGTCAGGAGACGCCCAATCGCAATCCAACCCGGAAAGCCGGGGGGGTGTGGAAAGTGGGCGGCAAGCTCGAAGTAAAGGATGCCGCGCGCGAAGAGGGTCTCGTCCCACTCCCAGGGCCCGTCGGCAAGGAAGGCGAAACGCGACCAGATCACCACCAAGGCTGCAGTCGCCGTAAGGGCAATGTCGAGGCTTCGGTTCGGCAGGCGAAAGAGAAGCAGGCGTTCCATGACCGCCCGCAGCGGGCCATCCGCGTCCCCCCCGGGCATCAAACTCACCGCTCCACCTCCCTTTCGCCTGAAAGCTCGCGGTAGATGGTTCCCTGGAGGTCGTACTCCAGGACCAGGGACGAGACGACCTCGGTTCGCCGAGCCTCGGAAAAAGCGGCAGCACATTCGGCCGGCGCCACCGTCTGAAGCGTCGCCAGCTCAATGCAGCTCCCCTCCTCCAACGTCCCGCCGCCCTGGAGGAAGAGATGGCGAGCGTCGCGCCAGCAGCCGTACTCACCGACCACCGGGACGTCCGCAGCGGCGCCCAAGAGGTTTCGGCCCACATAGGCGTACGGCGCGGGGTCGACGCCGCACAAAGCGAGCAGGGTCGGCGCGACATCCGTATGGCCTGCGGCCAGCCGTAGCTCGCCCCGCGGCGCCTCGGACCCGGGCACCCGGATGAAGAGCGGCACCTCCTGGCTCAGGTACCAGCCGGCCGGGTCGTGGCCGACGCCCATGGCGCCCGCGATCTCGGGCCGCCAGCGGAATCCGGCGTCGTGGTCGCCCCATACCGCGATCACCGTGCTCTCGGCAAGCCCCTCGCGTTCCAGACCGGCCACGAAAGACGCCAGGGAGGCATCGAAGAAGTGCATGGTATGCAGGAAATTCCCGAACGGTGTGTCCTGCCACGGATCGACGTCGAGCACCTTCAGGTGCTCTGGAAACCCGACAAACGGGTGATGGAGCGAGAGGGTCAGAAGGTAGGCGCAGAAGGGGCGCTCGGCCGCCGCCAGCTGTCCCGTCACCTGGCTCAGAAAGTCTCCGTCGTTGAGCCCCCAACCGATATTCTCGCCGGCGGCAAAGTCGTCCACGAAGAGACTTCGAGCGTAGCCGAAGGCCGGATGGGTCAGACGGCGGTTCCAAAAGGCGCCGTCGAAGGGAACCGCCGAGAGGGTGTGGTAACCCCTCTCGGCGAGCACCTCGGCCAATCCGGTGAAGTCGTTTCCAGGGAAGCGAAATGCCGCCGCACCCCCGGCCAACGGCAGCAGCGACACCTGGGTCGCCAGCTCGCTGTCCGACGACCGTCCCTGGCCGGTTTGATCGGTGAGGTCGGGGAAATAAAGCGCGGTCTCGGTCCACCGGTTGAGAAACGGTGTTACCTCGACACCATTGATCTCGAGCCCGATCACGAACCCCTGCAGGGACTCCACCTGCACCATTACCAGGTTGGCCCCCTCGGCGGCGCCAAACCACGGGCCGCTACCGGCCCGCAGCGGGGCCCGTCCCCGGAACCACGCTACGGCCTCCCGAAAGCGGTCGGGGTCCAGCTCGGGGCGCCGCGCCATCCGAACAAGGTGGCGCCCCCCATCGATGGCGTGCAGGTTCAACAGGCCGACCTCGCGCGCCACCGTCACCCTGCGGAACATCTGGCGGGGCAGCCCGGGCTCGGTGGCGAAAAGGTGGATCCCTGCCCCGGCCCCCGCCATCACAGCCGTGAGCAGCGCCGCGGTCGCGATCCACCGCGGTCTCGAACTACACCCCCGTTGTAAACGTCCCGCCACCAACACGAGTACCAGGCCCGGGAGGAGATCGAGCCATATCCAGAGATCCCGGACGGCGAGTAGGTCGCGCAAGCTCGCCTCCACGCGGCCAAGCTGGCCGGCGGCGGCGAGGGCGGCAGGAGACGGAAGATCACCGAAAAACCGCAGATAGACCGCATCCCCCCACATAATCAGGGTGCCGGCCGCAACCATGGTCCAGCAGACCCACGGGCGGAATCGTCGCGGCAGAACCGTGGCGAGCAACACCAACGCGGCCGCACCACCCCAGATGAGCAGCCACCCCGTACCGGTGGCGCGCGCACCGACCTCGGCCAGAACAAACCCTTGTTTAACCGCCAGCGACCCCACGCACCAGAGCAGATCTCCAACCGCAAAAAGGGCCATCAGGGGTCCTGGACCGCCGCGCACCAGGACCGACACCGCTGCCGCGGCGGCGAGGAGAACCAAGAGCGCCCACCACCCTGGACTCGCAAGCGGGTCAGGCGCCACGACCACGAGCCGGGTTGGCGGGGGCCCGGCCGCGCGCTCTGAGAACCAGCACACTCCCTCCTCCACGAGGTCCCACTGGAGCCGGTACACCCCCGCTCGCGGTGGAGCCTCCAGGATCGCCTGGACCGCCACCGTCTCCCCGGAGCGAATCTCGTGCGGGAATGCCCTGCGCCGCCCGTCCCACTCTGCGACGTCCCCGGACAAATCGAGCCAGTGGTACGACAGGGCGGTGGAGCCGTCGGCAGGCCATGTCCGGCTGCCGTGGTTCTCGAGCCCCACTCTCACCTTCGCCTCCGAACCCGCCGCCATGAACCGGGGTCCGGATGCATCGACGATCGTGAAACCATAATCAGCTTCAACGCTGACCGGAATGCCCTCTACCGGAGTCGGGTCCACCTCGGAGATCCACAGCACCCCCTCATGAACCACGTCCCACACGAGGCGGTAGCGGCCGGGGCGTAGCGGTACCTCTACCGTTGCGACCGCGCGGGCCGAGGCCCCCGGAACCACCGGGCCGGGAAAGGGAGTGCGCAATCCGTCCCAGGACGCGATCTCCGAGTCTGCATCCAGCCAGTGGTAGGAGAGAGCGAATCCCTTCTCGGGGACCCACGGAACCATGCCGTCGTTGGCCACCACTACGGGAACGGAGATCAGGGTCCCGGCCGCGAGGACAGGCTCGAGCTCGTGCTGCACTATTCGCAGGTCGTGAGACGGATGCTTCGCAGCAGCCATCTGCCCGCCGGCGCAGCCCATCGCCAGCCAAACCACCCAGTATCGCCAGCCCATCTGCCGCGAGTATACCGAGGGAGGACTCGGGATCCGGCCGGTTCCGCTGTCAGTTCACAGGGAACTGCTCGTCGTAGAGACCGACCACGACATCGGTGAGGTCAGCCGCCTCGGAAACGTAGATCATGGGCTGGGTGTTGAGCACGAAGATCGCATCGTAGTCGTTGGCCTTAGCGTAGTCGCTGGCCACCTGCCCCACCCTTTGCGCTACCTCACCGAGGAGCTCGTTCTGCTTGGCCTCGAGCTCACGGTTGAAGCTCCGCCCGCTGTCCTCGAAGCGCCGGCCGGCCGTCTGCAAGTCCTGCTCCAGCTTTGCGACCACCTCGGGGGGTGACACATTGCGCTGCTTCTCGAGTTGATCGCGAAGCTCCAGAGCTTGCGCTCGCAGCTGCTCGATTTGCTCTCGACGTGGATTGGCCCACGCTTCGAGCTCCTTCAGCTTGATCTCGCCCTGCGCCACCGAGGCCACCGCCCGCTCCGCGTCTACGAAACCAATTTTGCCTGCCATCGCGGGCACCGCCGCGAGGACCGCGATCAGCACCAGAGTCCATCGTCCAATTGCTCGCATCCTTTACCTCCAAACCGGCCGCGAATTGTAGCACGCAGGGTGCATGGTAGAGTTTTGGCTGGAATGGCTCGTCCCCGTCGAGTCGTTAACCTCCAACGGGGAATGCCGGGCCGGGTGGGGGCGGCGAAGGAATGCGATTGAAACTGCGCACCGTGCTGGTTGTTTCGATGGTCGCGGTTGTGACCGTGACCTCGGGTTGCGCCTCGAGCGGCTCGAGCACCAGCGAGGGACCACCCGAAACGCCGGAAAAGACTCCTCCCGCGAGCGAAGCTACAGACAACCAGGAATCGGGTGGGTCTCAGGGGCAGGGAACCGGGGCCATGGGTTCGGACCGATCCGGAGCCTCCGGCGAAACTGGCCAGGGCGGTGATGCCGGGTCGGCCGACGGTGAGTCGACTCAGACCGTGGATTCGGCCGAGAGCCGGGAAGGCGAGTCTTCGGGAGCCCCCGGAGCCGCCCCGCCCGGCTCCCCGGGCGGTGGGCAGCCGCCCCCGCCGACCGGCGCGGCAACCACCGACGAGGCGACGGCGGTCCTGGACGACAAGCTCGGCTCCTCCTCCGGAGAGTTCGATCAGCGGATGCGCGAAGAACTGCAACGATTGGCGGCCGAGGCGGCGGCCCGCGAGGGTGACACGGGCCCACCCGCAGGTCGCGGCTCCATCCCCGGCACCGGCCCGGGCGCCGGCGGGTCAACCGGCGAAACCACGTCCGGCGGCGGATCCACCGCCACTGGTGAAGAGGGAGGCGGAACCTCAGGAGCGGTGGGCGGGTCGGGCCCAGGCACAACCGGATCCGCCGACATCCCACCCGACGTGGGCGACGGATCGGACGACGACATCGTGGCGCGTCAGCTGAGGGAGGCGGCTATAGCCGAGAAGGACCCGGAGCTGCGTGAAAAACTGTGGGAGGAGTATCGACGGTACAAGGCCTCGGTTTCCGGCTCGAAGAAGAGCGCGGAATGAAGGGGCCTCGACCCGTGATTCCACGGTTCGGGCTGATCGGAGCGGCGTCGGTGCTGCTCGTGCTCGGGGCAGGGTGCGCCTCACAGTCGCCCCGGCAATCAAGCGCCACGCAGGCGATTCAGGCCACGGGGGAGATCCCGCAGGACCAAGTTCTCGACGTTGGCATCGAAGTCTTCGATCCCGGACTCCCAGCCCAGGGCCAGCCGATACCGGATGATGTTTTCCCCGAGCTGCGCAGGGCCGAAGCGCGTTTCCTCGCCATCCAACTCAAGAACACCATGCAGGGCACCGGCCAATGGGGCGCGGTGCGGGTCCTGCCGGTCGGGCACAGCATCACCGACCTCGAGGTCACCGGCACGATCCTCCAGTCAACCGGATCGAAGCTGGCCGTCGACATCCGGGTCGTGGACGCTACCGGAAAGGAGTGGCTCGAGCGCCGTTATCGAGCCGAGGCCGACGAGCTCGTGTACCTCAGCACCGAGAGCACCGCAATCGACCCGTTCCAGGCGCTGTACAACGAGATCTCGAACGACATCCTCGAGGCGAGACGGAAAATGCACGCGAGCCATCTGACGACCATTCGCCACGTGTCGCGGATGCGTTTCGCCGCCGACCTCGCCCCGGTACCTTTCGCGGACTATCTCACCAAAAACAAAAAGGGACTCATCTCAATAGGGAGGCTGCCCGCGTACGACGACCCGATGTTGAAGCGGGTGGACGGCATCCGCGCAAGCGAAAACCTGTTTGTGGATACCCTCGACCTGAATTACGCCGCCTTTTACGACACGATGAGCACACCGTACGACAGCTGGCGCAAGTACACCTACGAGGAGGAGCAGGCCTACAAGGCGCTCAAACGAAAGGCCCTCACTCAGAAGATCCTCGGCGGGTTGGCAATTCTCGGCGCAGCTCTCGCCGATCCCGGCTCCTCGGGAGCGGCGATCATTCGCGATGCCGCCGTGATCGGTGGCATGGCGGCGATTCATGCCGGCATCGGCACCTCCAAGGAGGCGAAGATCCACGCGGAAGCCATCAGAGAGCTGGCCGCCTCGGTCGAGACCGAGCTACAACCGATTGTCATCGAGGTGGAGGGTCAGACCCTGCGGCTCTCCGGATCCGCCGAGACCCAGTACCAGGAGTGGCGTCGTATCCTGCAGGAGATCTGGACCACCGAGACCGGGCTGCTTCCGGACCCCAACCTGCCCCCATCTACCACCTCCGGGAGCTCGGGACCGAATTTGCATCGGGACGATTCCGAGTACCCGTTTGAGAGATGAACGATAGTGATCACTCGCCGCGCCTGCGACCTCCGCCTCGGATACCCGCAGCGGCAGGTGATCCAACGGCCACGGACCGCAGAGAAGCCGTCCGCCGGTCGCGCTTGTCTCGCAATATCGGTTTCGCCACCCTCTTCGCGGCGCTGATCCTCGCTACCGTCGGTGTCTTCGTCGTCCTGCCCCGGTGGCAGGCGCAACGACACGATCCGAGCGCGGCGAAATCCCGGGACCATGGGTCCGCAGCTCACGACTATTCGCCGATGCAACCGACCGAGACGCAGCCCTCGCCGCCTGCGCCTGTTCGATCGGAACCGACTCCCACCAACATCTCACCTCCTCCGCCCCTGGAGTTACGGCTCCCGACGCCGACAGGAACGCCACGTGAGTATGTCGAGGCGATGTCGGAGGGCCTCGAGGCACTCGATCAAGGGCGGTGGGAGGCCGCACGCTCGGCGCTGGAACGTGCAGCCGGAATCCGACCCGGTGCCCCCGAGGTGATCGACGGGCTCGCCCGGGTGGAGGCTGGCCAGCGACGCGAAGTGCTCATCCACGGGACCCGTCGGGCTCTGGAGCTCGAGCGGGCCGAGGCCTGGCGGGAGGCCGAGAAGACCTACTTGGCGGTGTTGGCGGTGGACCCCGAATCGGCCGTGGCCCTCGACGGCCACGACCGTGCGGCGGCCCGCGCGGATCTCGACGACAAGCTCGAGTACCACCTCCAGAACCCCGGCCGGCTGTCCTCGCCGGCGGTCTTCGAAGACTCCGCAGCGATCTTGGAGGAGGCCCGCGCGGTGAGCCCGGGCGGACCACGCCTCCGGGCCCAAGTGAGCCGACTCGAGGAACTCCTCGAAACCGCATCCAGACCCGTTCGTGTCCTCATCGAGTCCGACGGGCTCACCGAAATCGTGATCTACCGGGTGGGAAAGCTGGGATCCTTTCTCCGCCGTGAGCTGAACCTGCGGCCCGGGTCTTACACCGCGGTTGGGGGCCGGCCCGGGTTCCGAGACGCGCGCGTGCGCTTCGAGGTGACACCCGGCAGCTCTCAGAAACCGGTGGTCGTTCAGTGCACGGATCGCCTATGAACACGATCTCGGTCGAGTGGGGTCACGAAAGCCGGGTCTTTGTCGCCGACGACCTGCCCCTCAGCGTGGGCGGGAAAGGCTGCCACGTGCCGATCCCAGGGCTTGTCGATGAAGGACCCGTGGCCTTTCTCGGTCACGAGGCGGGTGACCTCTTCATCCAGGCGGCGGGAGACAGCGGGAGGCCGGTCGCCATCAACTGCAACGGTATTCCGCTGACCGCCTCACGATGGCTGGCGGACGCCGACGAGCTCACCATCGGGACGGCCCGCATCCACTGCCACTCGGACAACGACACGTTTCGCCTCAGGATCGAAGAGCCGGCGCGCGAACGATCGAGATTAACGCCGGAGGTCTCCGCCGAGCCGGCGCCTCCGATCGGCGCCGTGTCTCCCGTGGATTTCACCCCAAGGTGGCAGACCGCGCCACGGCGTCGCGGTTTCCGCATTCGGTCCCGAGCCATCCTCCTCACCGCAGTTCTCTCGGTGCTCGCCGGCGCTGCGTGGTACGTCCTGACGGCGCGGGCGGTGCGGGTGGAAACGACGCCCCAAGCCGAGAGCCTGAAGGTCAGCGGGGGGTTCCTGACACCGAAGCTCGGCGGCAGATACCTCCTTCGACCCGGAGACTACACGGTCACAGCCAGGCTCGGGGGCTATATCGAACTCTCCGCACCCCTCGAGGTGGGTCCTCAAACCCCGCCGGTCGTGCGCTTCACGCTCGACCCGCTCGGTGGAACCATCAGTATATTTTCGCGCCCTGTCGATGGGGCATCCGTCACCATCGACGGCCGCGAAGCGGGCGCCACTCCCCTGAACGAAATCCAACTGAGCGCCGGTGAACACACAGTCGAGGTTCGCGCTCCTCTTCACCTTCCCTATGCGACCAGCTTTCGCATCGAACCGGGCGATCCGCCTGTCGAACTCGAGGCCGAGCTGGAGCCGAACTGGGCGCCGGTTACCATCGCGTCCACGCCCTCGGGGGCCTCGGTTTCGGTCGACCGGTCACCCGTCGGCTCCACCCCCCTCTCCCGCCATGTGGAGGCGGGCGACCGGCTTGTCGAGCTTCGACTCTCCGGTTTCAAGGTCTCCAGCCGTCGGATCCGGGTCGTCGCCGGTGAGCCTGTGGATCTCGGAATTCTTCGCCTCGAGCCTGAGGATGGGTTGCTGGTGGTCGTCTCCCAACCGAGCGGTGCGACAGTGACGGTCGACGCCGTATTCAGCGGCAGCACCCCCTTGGAGCTCGCCGTGGCGCCGGACACAGTTCATGAGGTGGGGGTGTCGCTCGCCGGACACGCCGCCTTCACCGAGGAAATCAGCGTCGGCCCAGGCGATCGATCGGAGGTCCGCGCGGTTCTCGAGATGCTGACCGGCGAAGTGGTCATCACCTCCCGACCCCCGGGCGCCGAGCTCCTGATCGACGGTGTGGCACGGGGCACGACGGGACAGACCGTTCGACTCGAGGCGCGCCCGCACGAGATCGAGGTCCGCCTCGAAGATTACCTTCCGTTTCGCACAACCATCACCCCAGAACCGGGGCTGACCCAGGCGGTGCGCGCAGAACTCAGACTGAAGGGCGCAGCGGGGTTACCGCCAGTGATCACGAGCCCGCAGGGATCCGAGCTCGTGCTCGTAGGACCTGGACGCTTTTCGATGGGGGCCTCCCGCCGGGAGCCCGGCCGCCGTGCCAACGAGGTCCTGCGTGAGGTGGAGATCACGCGACCCTTCTACCTGGCGGTACGTGAGGTATCGAATCAGGAGTTTCGCGAGTTCAAGAGTGACCACCGCTCAGGCGCCTTCGGCGGCGCCAATCTGGAGATCGACCACCACCCGGTGGTCTACGTCACCTGGGAGGATGCAGCCCGCTACTGCAACTGGTTGAGCGAGAAAGCGGGATTGCCACCGGTCTACATCGAACGGAGAGGATCCCTGGCCGCTCGATCGCCCCTCCCTCAGGGGTATCGCCTGCCCACCGAAGCCGAGTGGGCGTGGGCCGCTCGATACCCCAACGCCTCCACCGCACAGAAGTACGCATGGGGCGGCTCTCTCCCGGTACCTCCCGAGGGTGGAAACTACGGGGATCAATCCGCCGAGGGCATTCTCAGGAGTGCTATTCCCGGCTACCACGACGGGTACCCGGCCACCGCGCCCGCGGGCAGCTTCCAGGCCAATGCCCTCGGCCTTTTCAACCTCGGCGGCAACGTATCGGAGTGGGTGCAGGACATCTACGCCCTCACGCCGACCGCACCGGGCACGGTGGAGCGAGATCCAACCGGGCCGTCGACGGGCTCTCACCATGTCATCAGGGGTGCGAGCTGGATGGACACCGCGGTCACCGAGCTGCGGCTGAGCTACCGTGATTACGGCAACACGGCACGACCGGACGTGGGATTCCGCATCGCACGCAGTGCACAGTGAATCGGAGGGGAAAGATGAAGCGCATCATTCAAAGTGGAATAATCATAGCCATCGCGGTGATGGTAGGCGTCTCCTGGCTCATCGCCGCGGCCAATGCTCCCGACCCGGAGCAGACGCCACGCCCCGAAGCCGCATCCCCGGCCGCCGAGTCCGCCCGGACCCCTCTCCCCGATTTCCAGCCGTCCGAGAAACTCCCCGCGGGCAGCGCCGTGGCGTTTCCGACGGATATCTGAGGCAGCCATGCGTCGCAACGACTCCGTCGATTTCGTCTTCCAGCTCGCCTCGCTGGTGGTGGCCCTGATCTTGGTGCACGCCATCTACGTAACCGTGGTTCGCCCACGCGCCGATACGTTTCTCGCCGAGCAGAGCGCGCTGATGGCGGCCGATCCCGAATTCGTCCAGGAGCAATCTGCGTGGGTGATCATCAAGGACTTCGAGCAGGAAGCCTGTTTCATCCTCATGTTGTGGGCGATAGCGATCATGGCCTCCAAGGGTCTGACTATCGCCCGTGAGAGCCAGCTCCTGCAAACAGAGTTAGTGCCGGTGGCCGATGGCATGCGAATCCTGCCCGAGGACTCTCGCGAGTACGCTCGGCAGATCGAAGCGCTTCCCGCAAGCCAACGACGGTTGTTGCTCCCCCGCGCCCTGCTTGCCGCCCTCCACCGCTTCGGCGCCACCGGCAGCATCCAGGACGCCTCCGACACCGCCCACAGCACCGCCGAGACCGAGTCGGAACGTCTGGACTCGGAGCTTGCCATGGTTCGGTACATCGCGTGGGCGATACCATCCATCGGATTCATCGGGACCGTGCGCGGTATCGGCGCCGCTCTCGGCCAGGCCCACCGTGCGGTGGAGGGGGACATCACGGGCGTGACGCTGAACCTCGGCGTGGCCTTCAACTCCACCTTCATAGCTCTCCTGATCTCGATCGTCTTGATGTTCCTCCTGCACCAGGTGCAGCTGCGTCAGGAACGACTGGTGCTCGATACCGAAACCTATGTGGACAGCCATCTGATCCTCCACCTCCAGGCGGGGCCCATGTCGCCGGGGCAGCAGGGTCGGAGCGCCTGAGCACCATGGAACGACTTGCCCTGGAGCTGGTGGACTCGGGGCTCATGATGGTGAGCCCCAGCGGCAGCGTATCGGCACCGAGTCCCGGGCTCGCCATCGTCGATGGCGACATGCTCCACGTGGGGTTCGATGCAGCTCGCAACGCACGTCTGAAACCACGCCGTCTCCACAGCCGATTCTGGGAGATCCTCAGTGAGGCTCCCCTCACCAGGCCCTTCCCCACCCACCTTCGGACAGCGGATCTTGCTCATGCCCACCTGCAGGGGGTGTGGGAGGTAGCTGGCCGGAACGCCGCCGAGGTCATCGTCGCCGTGCCGGGCCTGTACACCCATGAGCAGTTGAGGCTTCTTCTCGGCATCGCCAAAGCCTGCAGCATGCCGGTGAGCGGCTTGGTGGACGTTGCCGTGGCGGCGGCCGCCGATCGTCCGACCCGCCCACGTTGCCTTCACCTCGATCTGCATCTTCACCGCGCAGTCCTGACCGGGATCGAGCACGGCTCGGAAGTGGTGCGCGGCGCCGTCGAGGGAGAGCCCCGCGTGGGACTGATCGGGCTTCACGACACCTGGGCGCGAATGCTCGCTGCGACCTTTGTCCGCACCACTCGTTTCGATCCGCTCCACCAGGCGGCAACCGAGCAGATCCTCTACCTCCAGCTATCCGACCATCTCGCCACCCTCGCCGAGGTCGAGTCGACCTCGGTGGTCATTCCCTCCGGCGGGCACCGGCACACGGTGGAGCTGGAACACCGGGATGTGGTGGAGGCCGCCCGGCCCGCATATGAAATCCTGTCCGCCTGGATCCGCGATTGGTCGGAGTCGGAAGAGGCGACCTTGCTGGTCAGTAATCGCATCGCCGCGTTGCCGGGCCTGGTTGTCCACCTCCGGCAGACGACCGATCTGGAGGTCATCGCCCTCCATCCGGCGGCGGTCGGCGGCGCCGTCCTCCATCATGTGGATCGTATCCGCTCGACCGATGCGGCGCTGCCCTTCGTGACGCGGCTGCCGGGTTACGACGCCACACCGCCGTCGCCGGTGACTGTCGCCGTGCAGCCCCCAGCCGACGCCGCGACGCAAATCGACTCACCCCCCCACCTGGTGGTGGAGTGAAATGCGGGCGCGGAGCGTAACACCGATAGGGTTGTCGTTCCTCGACGCCATGACCTGTGGGCTGGGCGCGGTCATCCTCCTCTTCATGATCATCAACGCGGCGGTTCGCGACCACGAAGTCCGCGTCACCTCCGACCTCCAGGGCGAGGTGGACCGCCTCGAAAGGGAGGTGCTGGAGGGACATCGCAACCTGGTGGAACTCCGCAACGCCGTCACCGAAACAGATCACGAACGCGTGCTGGCTCAAGGACTCGCACTGCGGATGATCGAGTCGGTCGAGGCGATCCGCGTCGAACTCGCAACCTTCGACGCCTCGACTCTCGCCCGTCGCGAGCATGTCCATCAGCTGCAGGCCGATCTCCGGTCGCTGGAGGAAGATGCGCGACGACTCTCCGCTTCGATGCCGTCCGAGAAAACTCCGGGGGACCGGGTACGCTCCCACGTCGGAGACGGAGACCGCCAATACCTCACCGGGCTCAAGGTAGGCGGCCGCCGGATCCTCTTTCTCGTCGATGCGTCAGCGAGCATGCTCGGGAGCACTATCGTCAACGTGATCCGTCGGCGTAACTTGCCCGATCGGGACAAGGTGCGGGCCGCCAAGTGGCAACAGGCGCTGGCCACCGTCGACTGGCTCACGACCCAAATTCCTCGCGACAGCAGATTCCAGATATATAGCTTCAACACGAATGCGGGGCCGGTCGTCCCCGACACCGGTGGGGTGTGGCTCGACGGAAGCGACCGCGAAGTGCTCGACAGCGCAGTCCGCCACATGCGCGCGGTGGTGCCGGGAAACGGCACGAGCCTTTTTCACGCTCTGGCGAAGG
>Ga0209013_10001626_pt1 | contig 20574 bp, 16 predicted proteins | sample Cruoilmetagenom2_FD_187291 | JGI IMG/M metagenome (GOLD analysis project Ga0209013, IMG submission 187291) | Oil polluted marine microbial communities from Coal Oil Point, Santa Barbara, California, USA - Sample 2 (SPAdes) (version 2) | ecosystem: Environmental > Aquatic > Marine > Oil seeps ...
CAGTTCATACCCATCTTCAGATATTTACTGGAACGGCCTGAAACTTGGAAATACCACACAGGTTTTTAATAAAGATTTCCCTCCGGGAAAGTATAAATTTATTTTCAAGATTGAAGGATACTTATCAGAAGAGAGAGAGATTATAGTCAGGTCGGGGCAGGAGGTCCCGGCTCATCACAGGTTCACACCATTCGGTTTTCTCACTATTACAGCAAGGCCGTATGCAAGGTTTTACATTAATGGTATTGATAATGGTGAAAATCCGGTATTTGAGAAAAAATTTCCAGTCGGTACTTACAAGATCAAAGCTGTAAAGGAAGGCTACATAACAGAGGAAAAAATAGTTGAAATAAAAAATATGAAAAAAGCACATATTAATTTTTCTTTAAAAAAAGGAGGAACGTAATGAAAAATTCACCTGCAATAACGATCTGGACCATTTTCTTTTTTGTGTTTTTTACGATAGCGGGTTCAATTCCGGTAATACCGGGAGAAACAGCAAATGATGATCCGGTGATCTCAAAACTTCTGACCGACGCTGAGAATAATTATCAGAACGGGAAATTCAAAGAAGCAATTGAGATCTATGAACAGATAATCATCGAACTCAATAAAAGAAAAGAGCTCGTAAAGACGAAACAGAAATTGTTCACCACCATGGTTTCTCTTGCATTAACATATTTCACTATCCAGGAAACAGATAAATCAAAAATGCAATTGGAGAAACTGATCGGAATAAATCCAAATCAGAAAATTGATGAAGAGATATACCCTCCAAGATTTGTACAGATATTCAAAGATGTTCAGACAGCTAACGTGGGAGAGCTGCTAATCACTTCAACTCCCTCCGGCGCCTCTGTAAGCATAGACAATAAGAGCATCGGTACTACTCCGGTTAATATAAAAAAGTTCACAAAAGGTGAATATGCTCTGACATTGGCAAAGAAGGGATATAATATAACCACACAGAAAGCAACGGTCAAACCTGGAACAACAAACACTTTCAAAATTATTCTTGAGGCTGCAGGAAAGAAAAAAGTGATCGAAAAAGAGGGTGTGAAAAAGCAAAAGAAGAAAAAAGTATCACCGATCCTCTTAATCGGTGGAGTTGTTGCACTGGGAGCAGTTCTACTTCTAGTCCTGAAGAAAAAAGAAGATCCGGTGGAACAGGTAAGAACTCTGCAGTTCACCAATAATACCCCTGTACCGATAGCTGCTTACCTTCCTGCATACTCAATACTTGAGGCTTCAGGAATTACAGGAACAATCAGAAAGGTAGAATATTCCGTCACAATTGCCCATCCGAGGATAGAAGACCTCGCAGTCACTCTGGTCGGGACAGACAACAGAACCCTCTACAATGTCTGGAACAAAGGTCCCCATGAAAATGACGGAAAAACATTCCAGGGTTCAACACAAGTGTTTAATAGTGTTGCACCGAACGGGAGCTGGAAAATAACTGTTAACAATTCGGGTCAGAGAAAAACCGGAGAGATAACAAGATGGGTCCTGAAGATCTATTATGTGAACTGAGGATAAATAAAATGAAAACAAAAATAGGACTTATAATTTTACTATTAGCAGTTTCACTCACCTACAGTGATGAACTAATTTCAAGACTGGATGGATTTGATGCTGAATTTGCAGACCTGAAAGCCAAAGTGGTTACACTTGACCAGTTTTCCCCCCAGAGTTTTCCCGGATTCGAGGACCTTGAAAAAACAAACCAACTCGTTGAACTACTCGATTTTAACAATAGAAAATTCAAGCTTCTTCTTGCCCAGTACAATCTGATCACCGACAAAATATTCCCATGGTGCAAAGAGCAGCCCCTATCTTCCGGGAAAATAATCATGGGGAGGATCTCAGGATTCACCGGCTCCGGTGAAGACGGGCTGATAAGGATACAAAGAGACCTGAACTATGTATCTCTTAAGATATCAAGGATAGAAAAAGAGATAGAGATGGTGCAGTTGAATAAGAAAAACAAAGACATCTCGAAAGCATCAGAAAAAACCATTTTATCATCAGATGAAAAAACTCCACTTTCAGACAGGATTGATCTCCTTGCGACCGAGCTTGAGGAGATAAATAATGAACTTGCCGTCCAGCTTAAGAAAGCTGAAGAGCTTAAAGCAGAGGAAAAAAGGAGAAACGATAAAATTGAAGAAAAAACAGCTGAAACGAAAGCATTGAAGGCTGAAGCAACTAAGATCGGGAATCCAGTGATAAGGATTATCGATAAGACACTCTCAAAAGCTACTGAGCTGAGAGTCAACGGCCTGGAGATTCCGCTTCTCAACACTACCAGGACCATGATCTATCTCGCAAATACAAAGATCAGCACTCTTGAAGAGAGAGCATCAACAATAATAAAAGACAGCACAATTCTTAAAGAGAGAAAAAAGAAAGAGATGATTGAGAGACTAATCAAGGCAATTGCAGTTATATTTATTGCCATTTTTATTGTAATGTTCCTTACCAGGATTTCCAGAATGGTCAGTAAAAAAGCCCTGAAAAAGATCCAGAAGAGTGAAAAGATAGATGCACACAAGAAACAGCGTTACAACACCCTCTCATCAGTAGTTCTTTCATTCATAAAAATTGTTCTCTGGGTATCAGCTGTTGTGTGGGTTCTGGGGGTACTGAATATTGATTACGGCCCTTTCCTCCTGGCTGCAGGTGGTATCTCACTTGCAATCGGTTTCGGCGCCCAATCACTTGTTAAAGATATTGTCACAGGGTTTTTCCTTTTGATGGAGGAGCAATTCGCTCTTGGAGATTTTGTCGAGATAAACGGGAAATCGGGGACAATAGAAAAGATATCACTCAGGACAATAAAATTCAGATCACTTGACGGAACCCTTCATATTATACCCAATGGGGAGATCTCTATAGTTTCCAACTCAACATATCAGTGGTCGAGAGCAGTGGTCAACATCGGAGTTTCATATGACGTGGACAGCAGCAAAGTTATGAGCACTCTCAGGTCAATATGTACTTCGATGTACGAAGACCCGGCATGGAGATCTAAAATGCTTGATGAACCGTCACCTCAGGGGATACTCTCTTTCGGAGATTCCTGTGTTAACTACAGGATACTTGCAAAAACAAAAACCGGAGAACAATGGCCTGTTTCAAGAGAATTCAATATAAGGATACAGAAAGCCTTCAATGAAAACAATATTGATATTCCTTATAATTATATTAATGTAGTAAATGTAAAATAAAAGGAGGAACAATGAAATTATTGAATTTTACTATCATAATGCTGATATTTCTTATCCCATTTATGGGAGTAGCAAAAAACGATCCGCTACCCGATCCGGTTCTGGCAAAAGGGGATATCGAAAAGTTTGTTAAAACCTGGCCTTTATTAGAAAAAGACTTCAAAAATTTCGGAATGAAAATGGATGCCCGGGGTGGAAATGTAACAATGCCCGAATCAGTGATGGTTGGAAATAAGTATCTCTCGATATTGAAAAAACACGGCTGGGATGAGAATTTCTGGTCCAAATTTACCGTTATTCTGCAGGGATATTCACATTTTGAGTACAAGAAGGGCAAGAAGGAAGCCAACATCGGCATGAGCAAAAGCATGAAAGAGCTGGAAAAAAATCCTCATCTCTCACCTGAAATGAAAAAGAAGCTGATCGCCAATTTGAAGATGGTCGAAGGTGCTTTGGCACAGCAGGGTAAATTATTGCAGAATAGCATTAACCCGAAAGACCTTGAATTTATAAAACCGAATCTGGATAAAATCAAAAAAGTGATTGATAAAAACAAGAATGATTCCCAATAAATTAAAAAAATAATTTTTTATTAAAAATCTATTGATTCACTGAGGAAAAAAGTATATTGTTAAATTTAAAAATTTCTGATTCTAAGGAGGCGTCATGTCAAAAATAGATCTATCATTAACTAATCTCGATGAACTATTTCCTGATAATTTCAATCAGGAACAGATAGCAAAGGGGAAAACCCTTTTTCTTAAAGAACTGGCCTATTCCACCCATAAATTCTACGGCGGAAAAATTGCAACCATGCCGAAAGCAGGAGTTTACGGATTTAACTGGTTTAATGTCTGGTACACACCGGGAGTTTCTAAAGTATCAACTACGATCAGAGAAAATCGCGAATCTTCTTACGATCTTTCGAACAGAGGGAATCTTGTCGCAGTTGTATCCGACTCAACAAGAGTGCTCGGAGATGGAGATTGTACTCCTCCAGGCGGATTGGGAGTAATGGAAGGGAAGGCCTTCCTTATGAAATACCTGGGTGGTATTGACGGCGTCGCACTTTGTGTAGACAGTTATAATGATAAGGGCGAACATGACCCTGATAAGATAATTGATTTTGTTAAAATGGTACAGCCCAGCTTCGGAGCAGTCAACCTGGAGGATATCTCCCAACCTAATTGTTACAAGGTCCTCGATACTTTAAGAGAAGAGGCTGATATCCCTGTCTGGCATGATGATGCTCAGGGGACAGGATCTGTTACGCTTGCCGGACTTATCAATGCACTGAAGATAGCCGGTAAAGATATTGATAAGGTAAAAATAGTTTTCCACGGTGCGGGAGCTTCGAATACTACCATTGCAAGACTTATAATTAAAGCAGGAGCGGATCCTGATAAAATGATCCTTTTTGATTCAAAAAGTTCATTGCATAAAGGTAGAGATGATATTAAAGCTGATCCCAGATTCTACAGAAAATGGGAACTTTGTGAGAAAACAAACCCGGAAAGAATAAAAGAACTGGACGTTGCTATGAAAGGTGCTGATGTTATTATAGCCCTCAGTAAACCAGGCCCGGATGTCATCAAACCTGAATGGATAAATTCTATGGCTGAAAAATCTATTGTTTTTGCATGTGCAAACCCGGTTCCTGAAATATATCCTTATGCAGCAAAAGAAGCAGGAGCATATATTGTTGCAACAGGAAGAGGGGATTTTCCAAATCAGGTAAACAATTCTCTCGGATTCCCCGGAATCCTTAAAGGATCATTGCTTTCAAGAGCAAAAAAAGTGACTGATGAAATGGCAATCGCAGCCTCTTATTCCGTAGCAAACTATGCTGAGAAAAAAGGAATCAATCCTGACTATATTATGCCAACAATGGATGAGACAGAAGTATTTGCAAATGAAGCAGCTGACGTTGCAATGGAAGCAAAAAAGAACGGTGTTGCAAGACTGGAAATTAACTGGCAGGAGGTTTACAACCAAACACTTGCTGATATCAATGAAGCAAGAAGCTCTATGAAACTTCTCATGGATGAGGGATTCATTAAAGAACCTCCAAATGAAATGCTGGAAGCAGCTTTAAAAACAGCAATAGATAGCGTAAAATAGATATTATCGGCCCCTCCCAGATGGAGGGGCCGGATCCCCCCTTTTTATTCACATATTCCCCTCCATAATAGTTGACAATTTCAGGCAACTATTGTAATATTAGCATATGAATTTTACAGTCAGGACGGAATATGCATTACGAGCTCTTCATGAAGTTCTCTCGGGCAATGGCAAGCCTGTAAACCGCAAACAGATATCTGCAAATCAGAATATTTCAGAACACTACCTGGAAAAGATATGCCTGGACCTGAAAAAAAACAACATTCTAATAAGCAAGATGGGGCCCGGCGGAGGATTCACAATTTCCAGAGAACCGGGGAGTATCTCTTTCTGGGAGATATACAAAGCAGTTGACCTTCAGAACGGCGAGTTCATGACATGTTATCCGGGAATAAAAGGAGTATGTGAACTTCATGACAAATGCCAGGTGAAAGATATCTGGAGGAGGTTCAATCAGAAACTGATTGAATCCATGAGTAATATAACCCTTGCCGATATAACCTGACAGGAAAATATAATGGATAAGAAGATAAAAAATAAAAAGGAAGAAGAGAGGAAGCTATTTGATGAATTAGGGAGCAGCGAGTATAAATACGGCTTCGAAACCGACATAGATATGGAAACTTTCGGAAAGGGGCTGAATGAAGATTTGATCAGCCTTATCTCTAAAAAGAAAGAGGAACCTGAATTTCTCCTTGAATGGAGACTTCGGGCTTTCCGGCATTGGAAAACAATGGAAATGCCCGACTGGGCACATCTTAAGCTGAATCCAATAGACTTCCAGGATATAGTTTATTATGCCGCACCGAAAAAGAAGAAGGAATTGTCCAGCCTTGACGAAGTTGATGACGAGATAATCGATACTTTCAACAGGCTTGGAATACCCCTGGAAGAACAGAAAAAACTTTCAGGTGTTGCTGTTGATGCCGTATTTGATTCAGTTTCCGTTGCAACAACATTCTCTGACAAACTTAAGGAACTCGGCGTTATTTTCTGTTCATTCTCAGAAGCAGTGAAGAACCATCCGGAACTTGTTAAAAAATATTTCGGCAGTGTTGTCCCCTATCGCGACAATTTTTTTGCCGCACTTAATTCTGCTGTATTCAGCGACGGAACATTCTGCTATATTCCGAAAGGAGTCACTTGTCCGATGGACCTTTCGAGCTACTTCAGGATAAATACTGCAAATATAGGACAATTCGAAAGAACTTTGATAATTGCCGAAGAGGGAAGCTCCGTTAACTACCTTGAAGGATGCACCGCTCCGATGAGAGATGAGAACCAGCTCCATGCAGCAGTTGTTGAACTTATTGCCCTTGATGATGCAAAAATAAAATATTCAACTGTTCAGAATTGGTATCCCGGTGATAAGGAAGGAAAAGGCGGTATTTATAATTTCGTTACGAAAAGGGGGATATGCAAAGGTGACAATTCAAAAATATCCTGGACCCAGGTCGAGACGGGTTCAGCAATAACCTGGAAATATCCAAGCTGTATATTGAAGGGTGATAACTCGGTCGGAGAATTTTATTCTGTTGCAGTAACCAATAACTATCAGCAGGCAGATACCGGGACCAAAATGATCCACCTCGGCAGGAACACAAAGAGTACAATAATTTCGAAAGGTATATCAGGCGGCCACAGCAATAATTCATATAGAGGGCTGGTCAGGATGACCAACAACGCCCGTAACTCAAGAAATTTTTCACAATGTGATTCTCTATTGCTGGGAGACACATGCGGTGCCCACACTTTCCCCTACCTTGAAATACATAAAAATAACAGCTCTAAAGTGGAGCATGAGGCGACCACATCAAAGATCGGAGAGAACCAGTTGTTCTACCTTCAGCAGAGAGGACTCTCCCTGGAGGATGCCGTATCGATGATCGTTAACGGTTTTTGTAAGGAAGTCCTCAACGAACTCCCTATGGAGTTTGCAGTTGAAGCACAGAAGCTTCTCGATATCAGCCTTGAAGGGAGCGTCGGTTAAATGGAGAATAAAAATATGTTAAATATTGATTGCCTTAATGTAAAGATAGAAGATAAACAGATCCTCAAAGGGATCAGCCTTGAAGTTAACAAGGGTGAGATACATGCCATCATGGGTCCGAACGGTTCCGGGAAAAGTACACTAACCCAGGCTATTGCAGGAAGGGAAGAGTACAGGATCACTTCCGGATCTATCACCTATAAAGATATGGACCTCTCCGGAATGGCACCTGAGATCAGAGCAAGAGAAGGAATATTTGCCGCATTCCAATATCCAATCGAAATCCCGGGAGTTAACAATGCTTATTTTCTCAGGACTGCTCTTAATGCGATCAGGAAACATAAAGGTTTTGAAGATATAGATCCCTTTGAATTTCTGAAACTCGTAAAGAAAGAGATGAAAAAGATCGGGATGAATGAAGAGATGCTGAAAAGGTCTGTTAATGAAGGATTCTCCGGCGGAGAAAAGAAAAGAAATGAAATACTTCAGCTTTCAATGCTTCAACCAGACCTTGCCGTCCTTGATGAAACAGATTCAGGACTTGATATTGACGCATTGAAAATTGTTGCAGAAGGGGTAAACAGATTTCACGGTCCCGAAAAAAGCATTATTCTGATAACTCACTACCAGAGACTTCTTGATTATATAAAACCCGACTTTGTCCATGTCCTTGCAAACGGAAAGATCATTAAATCCGGAGGAAGCGAGCTGGCTCTAGAACTTGAAAAGAGAGGTTATGATTGGCTGAGCAGCCTTTCCGAATCCGAGGGAGATTGCAAATGAACCGATTTGTCCCGGCAGAGAATCTGATCCCGGCACAGGAGGAAGTTTCTTATCCATTATCAGGAGACGGCAAAAGAGTAATCGAGAACATCAGGGGATCTGGAAGAGAAGAGTTTATAAAAAAAGGACTCCCTACAACAAAAGTTGAATCATGGAAATATACAGATATTACTCCTCTCACAAAAATGAGTTTTTCTTTTACCTCCGATGCACCACATCAGATCGACAATTCCGGGATAAAAAAACTGCTCCCTGAAAAACTCTCTGAGTGTACTCTTGTTTTTGTTAACGGAAATTTTGACAACGATCTTTCCGATCTGCCTGAAACAAAAGGTATATATATAGACAATATTAAAAACATCATCGAATCAGGCAATCATTCCGTCCTGGAGTGTATAAGCAGCCCTGATGAGGAGACAGACCCTTTTACAAATCTCAACAGAGCAAACCTTAATGACGGAGCTGTTATAAGGATCGGTGAAAACTATGACCCGGGATTTCCGATTCATCTTATTTATCTCTCTGCTAATCCGGGATCAACAGGAATGTCACACCCGGTCAACCTGATCATTGCAGAAGCCGGCTCCACGATTTCTCTGATCGAAGAATATACAGGAGACCCCGATCATACTTATTTCACAAATGCTGTTACTGAGATCCATGTCCGAGATAATGCTTCTGTCACCCACTATAAGATACAGACCGAGAGCATGAAATCAACACATATCGGAACCCTTAAGGTCAGGCAGGGAAAGGATACAGAATTTGCTTCATATACAGCTACTTTCGGAGGCAGTCTGACAAGAAATAATATAAAAGCTACAATGGATGGGTCCGGATCTTCGAGTAATATTGAGGGCCTCTATTTTTTAAAGGGAGATCAGCATACTGACAACCACACAGAGGTATTCCATAATTTCCCTTCATGCAGCAGTATTGAAAATTTTAACGGTGTGCTTGATGAAGAATCCCATGCAGTATTTGATGGAAAGATCTATGTTGCCGAGGGTGCTGTTCAAACCGACTCAGAGCAAATAAGCAGGTCACTGCTGTTATCGGAATCAGCAAGCGTAGATTCAAAACCTGCACTTGAAATATATGCAGATGATGTTAAATGTTCCCACAGTGCATCAGTCGGGCAACTGGATGCAGATTCACTTTATTACCTCAGATCACGCGGGCTCAGTGAAACAGAATCGATGAAGATCCTGACATCCGGATTCCTTAAAGAGATCCTGAACAGATTTAAAAATGAGAGTGTTTCAGAAAAAATAGAAAATCTATTAAACAGTGAGATAAGAATATGAAAAATGCAAATGACAAAACCAATATTACAGATTTGGACATAAAAAAGATCAGAGGAGACTTCCCTATCCTTGAGCAGAAGGTAAACGGAAAACACCTTGTTTATTTTGACAATGCGGCCACTTCCCAGAATCCTTCCAGTGTTATCGACAGGATCAGCAGGTATTACAGGGAGGAGAATTCAAATATTCACAGGGGTGTTCATACTCTCAGCAACATCGCCACAAATGAATATGAGAAAGCACGGAAGAGAATAAGTAGATATATTAATGCATCGGACGATAAAGAGATCATTTTCACCCGTGGTACCACAGAGGGGATTAATCTTGTAGCTCACAGCTATCTGGCAGATAGACTTGGTGAAAATGATGAGATCATAATAACAGCAATGGAGCACCACTCAAACATAGTCCCATGGCAGATCCTTTGTGAAAGGAAGAAGGCTGTCCTGAGGGTAATCCCGATGAATAAAAAAGGGGAGCTTCTTTCTGATGAACTCGAAAAAATGATCAATGAAAGGACAAAATTCATATCCGTAACACACATGTCAAATGCATTGGGAACAATAAATCCTGTAAAGGAGTTGGTCGCAACTGCACACAAACACAATATCAGGATCCTCGTTGACGGAGCTCAGTCCATCCCTCACAAGAAAATAGATGTCAGGGATATAGGGTGTGATTTCTTTGTATTCTCGGGGCATAAAGTATACGGGCCAACCGGTATCGGTGTATTATACGGTAAAGAGGAGGTCCTCGAAAAGATGTCCCCGTACCAGAGTGGCGGAGACATGATCAGGACGGTCACATTTGAAAAAACTTTATACAATGATATCCCATATAAATTTGAAGCCGGAACACCTAATATTGTTGGGGTAATCGGATTGGGAGAAGCAATTAAATATATCGATTCACTCGGTATCAAAAATATTGAAAATCACGAAGAAGAACTCTATTCTTATGCAGTTTCCGAGCTGAAAAAATTTGAAGGGATAAGATTTATAGGTGAAGCGGGAGAAAGGTCAGGTGTGATTTCATTTGAGATAGAAGGAATTCATCCTCATGATATAGGGACAATACTTGATCAGGAGGGTGTTGCTATAAGAACCGGTCATCATTGCGCTCAACCGGTTATGGAATTTTTCAAGGTCCCGGCCACGGCAAGGGCCTCATTTGCATGTTATAATACAAAAGAAGAAGTTGATATTTTTACTGATGCGATAAAAAAACTTTATGAGGTATTTAAATAATGTCTGAACTGAAAGATCTATATCAGGAAATCATTCTTGAACACAACAAAAATCCACGGAACTACGGAAAGATGGAGAATTGCACTCACAAGGCTGAAGGCTACAATCCTATGTGCGGTGACCATTACTCGATCTATTTGAAAGTAAAAAACGGAATTATACAGGAAGTTACTTTCGAGGGTGCCGGCTGTGCTATTTCCAAGTCGTCCGCATCAATGATGACAGCTAACCTCAAAGGGAAAACTATTGAAGATGCCAGGAGAATGTTCAGTGAATTCCAGGAAATGATGACAAGCGATAAACCGTGTATTGAAGTTCCGGAAGAGATATGCACTGTTGAGCCTCTTCAGGGTGTAAGAGAATTCCCGACCAGAATAAAGTGTGCAACCCTGATCTGGCATACAATGAACAATGCACTAAACGGTGAAGACAAATCATCGACTGAATAATCCATGAGCGACAAAAATAAACTTGAGAAAGCAGTAATTGAAGTGTTAAAAACTGTCCATGATCCTGAAATTCCTCTAAATATTTATGACCTCGGATTGATATATAAACTCGATATTGATAATGAAAATAATGTAAGAATAGAGATGACACTGACATCACCGAACTGCCCTGTTGCCGATTCAATGCCGAATGAGGTGGGAGAAAAAGTCGGCAATGTTAAAGGGGTCCGATCAGCTTATGTTGAACTTGTATGGGATCCGCCCTTCGACAAGGAGATGATGTCAGAAGAAGCCAGGCTGTTACTCGGCATCTTCTAATCCCGGGATATCGTTCTCATAAGCTTCAAGAAAATCATATATCCGTTTTGCGTGGACCTTATCTTCAAGAGCTAAACTTGTGATTAGCTTTTTCATTTCAGGATCAGAAACACCTTCCAAGATAAGTTCATGGCCTTCACCCATATCTTCCTCAATCTCAATAGCGATCTTAAGAAGGTCAACAGGGTGAAGATACATCTCCTTCTCCTCAATAACTTTTTCAATATCCTCAATGAATTTGATCCTGTCACTCAGAATTTCCCTGTTCTTCTCATTTGAATTGAATGAACTTTCGGATTCTTTATAAAGAGAACATATAAAATCCGCTTGTCCCCCGTGATGAACCTCATCTTTATACAATTGATGAAACAGTACAGAAATCTCAGGATAAACATTTTTTGTTTTTTTTGAGATCGTCTGATAGAGATTTCCCGCACTCTCTTCGATCTCTTTTATCATATATATCCAACTTGCCATTGTCACCTTCTGTTACAAAATTTATCGGGACCGGAAGACCATCTCTGATCTTATCTATTTATCCTGCTTATCTATAAAATCGCCGTAAAGCTGATCCCAGTAAAAAGGGTCCTTTTTAAGCCACTTATCAAACCAGGCAATAATGGTCTTCATCCACCTTATTCTTTTCGGATAGTCCAGTATCCAGTGTGCCTGTCCATCTATGGTAATAAGTGCTACCTCCTTCCCGAGAAGTTTCAATGCTGCATACATCTGGTAACTTTCACCCGGGGGGACATTGTTATCTTTATCTCCGTGAAGGAGAAGAAGAGGAGTATTTATTCTGTTTGCCATGAAGAGGGGGCTCCTCTCTACATATATATCTTTTCTATTCCAGGGGAAACTGCCTGCTGTTGCAACTCCGCTGTAGGTATAACCCCAATCCCCTACACCCCAATAACTTGAAAGAGCGCTTATACCTGCATGGGAAATAAAGGCGGAAAAAATATCTGTCTGAGTAGCAAGATATTGGGTAAGGAATCCTCCATAAGAGGCTCCCATTGCACCAACCCTTTCCGGATCCACATTGGGATGGGCTTTGAGAAATGATCTTGTTGAATCTATTACTTCTACAGAGGTTGTTTTCCCCCAGTCGTTAACATGAACAGCAGAAAATTTCTGCCCATATCCGACTGTTCCACTCGGTTGGAGAACATATACAAAAAAACCGTTAGCGGCATACCAATTGAAGGGATATCTGCCACCGAAACTCCTCTCCACCGGTGATGTACCTCCGTAATAATAGACAATACAGGGATATTTTTTATTCTTATCAAAATCGGGAGGATAATATATCCTGCCGTAAATTATTTTGCCATCCTTATATTTATGATCCCAGTTTTCCACCTTTCCGAACTCAACAGTTTTAAAATCATCCCTGTTGTAATCCTTCAGTAACAGAGTCCTGCCGGATCTTAGATCTACCTTATACAATTTGTGGGGAACAGTGGATCCTGACCCCCAGAACAGAGCTCTTCTTCCGTTCTTTGAGAACCAGACACGTCCTGTCACATCAACAGGAATATTAAGTTTTGTGAATTTTTTTGAAGATATTTTATATTTGTAGATATTTTCATATGAGCCTTCAGTTACCGACATGATGATCGTATTCATGTCAGACCAGAAAACACTGTTGACCGAAGGATCAAACGCCTTCGTAATCGGATCAACTTTCCCTGATAAAGGATCAAATATATAGACCTGAGAGTCATAATCGTTCGGTATAGTCCCTTCTTTCAGAGCAAGTCCGGCATTCTTGAAAGCTGATGGCCCTCCTGTCATTAGAAGTTTCCGGGAATCGGGTGACCACATGGAAGGAAATACATGATTACTTTCCATCAGTTTGTTGAGTGACATGGTTTTAACATCGAACATGTAAATAATGCTCCTGTAATAAGGCCTGTTATTCGGATCAGAAATGCTTTTTACAAGGACGACCCGGCTGTTGTCCGGACTGATCTCAAAACCACTAAAATCATCATCTTTTGTCCCTATCATATGGGTAACTCCTCCCTGAGGATAGAGTATATGTATAGAGTTTCTATATACCGGTGATGCTGACCTTTCAGGAATCCTGCTCACATATTTAAATCCGTCACCCAAATCTTTCTTAAAATATCTTGTATAGATCAGGAAGCTGTTATCGGGAGACCAGTCATAGTCTGAGAAGTCCCTGATATTCATGGCCACCAAACCCCTCTCTCCTGTTCTGATATTCATTATGTAAAGTGAGGTCAGCTTTTTCTTAATTCTTGTATAGCTGATCGAGTTGGAACCTTTCATCCATTTAACACCGGATAAAGTACCTGAACCCCGAGTTGTATGAATTATCTTTCCCGAAGCTATATCAAGGATCTCATTCCATCTTTCAGATTTTCCGTCCCGTTCTGTCTTCCTCAGGCTTAAAAATGCTTTTTTCCCGTCCGGAGAAATAAGAGCTCTTGAAACACCTGTCATATTAAGTATGTTCCTGAAATTCACCCTTCTTTTCAGGTCTGTTGAGAACTGAAGAACTCCTTTTCGCACTACTTCCCCGTCACTGATCGAAGCATCCAGTTTGAATTGTTTCCCGGCAGGGACAAAAACCTTCAGTAGAATTATATGTTTCGCATTGAGCAGATCAAGATAGGTTCTTACGATCCCTTCCTTTTTATTAAAATTCTTTTTTGCCTTACTTCCGTCAAAGTAGACATCAATAAATGAGTCTGATATCCCTTTCAGAACAAGTTGTGACTTCATCCTCTTATAAGCATCAGGGTAAGTTGCAAAGTAATAAATTGAATCTGCGGCCGGATTAAAACTCGAGGTTTCGACTTCTTTCCACGTAAATGTCAGATCTGACTGCCACCGGACGGTTTTTCCCGCCTCGGGAATCACAGATGTAAAATCAAGATAATTATGGTCTGCCCTCGACCTTTTATCCGGATAGACCCTGTTCTCTAACATAGTTACAGGCGCAGGCCCTAATTGTAACCAGGAATTGATTTTCTCTTCTACCGGTTTTTTTTCTTCTCCCGGGAAAATCGGGAGCACGGAAAAGACAATGATCATTATCAGTAGTGTTCTAAGCTTCATTTAAGTTCCTCCTCCGGATCAGTTGATTTTTTATCCGGACACTATTTTTTATTAAATCAATATTTCACTATATAAAAAAAAAGCCCGGTATTCAAATACCAGGCTTAATTTTTTATTTGATTTCTTTAAAATCTTAAAACTATTCCGAGAGCAATTTTAATTCCTGAAAAATCGAGTTCAGACTCAAACTCCTCTATCTTCATCTTGTTCAGATCATACCTTATATCGAACTTGATATTCATATTCTCTTTTAATTTATAGTAAAAGCCGCCAATCCCTGAGAAACCTATTGAAGTTCTGTAAGATGTGTCGAGCTCAAGTTCATCACTCTGCTCTTTAACAGCCAGAGAGTTCATTGCAACCCCGATATACGGAAGGAACTTCCCAGTCCAGTTTATCAGATATTTTGCACCGACATAAAATGAGAACATCGAGAGATTAACTTCTGATATAGCTTCAGATGAACCGGCCTTGGGAATGTACCAGACATTTGTGAACAATTCAATTCTGTTAAATACATTAAACGATAGGTCGAAAACACCAGAGATAACACCTGATCCGTATATGTTAGTGAATACATCATCTGATACCATATACATACCTGCTCCGAGCCCTAATGCCATATTTTTAGTAAATAGTTTCCCTGCAAAGTCTTCAGCTTCTTTCGCAGTTCTTTTGATAACATACTTACCTGTTTCTGAATCAAGATATTTTAACTTGATCTTCTTGCCGTTCTCAAGACAGTCAAAGCCTGAAATGATCAGCTCATCACCGACATTAAGGCCTGAAAGTATCATGATCCTGCTTCCCTTGTCCGATCCAGGAATAAGAGCGACTCTTTTAGCACGCTTTTCATTCACAACAAATCCGAAATATCCGTCTTCATCACGAAGTATTTCACTTTTGTTACAGATGATCACATCTCTGTATTCTCTCAGAATATTTACTTTAGATTTCATTCCGGATGTAAGAGATTTTGAAAAGTTACCAATTACTGCTAAAAGCCTGCCATTATCAACTTTAAGTTTACCCTTAAATATCCCAGCTACACCTTCAAATGCAGCTTCCACCTTCATATTCTCACTATACTTTGATACATCTTCAACGTTAATAGGAATGAAGACTCTGCTTTTGTCTTCTATTCTGACAATAGTTTCACCTTCTTTTACTTCGTCTCCTGCACCGGCTATATAACTGACCGATCCGTCAAAAGGTGAATATATATTTGCATTCGAGATCATATTGCCAAGTTTCGGAATCAGGAGAGAGATCTTTCTGATCTTTTCCTTAAGTTCGTTTTCAAGGTTAGTCGATCTCTCTGTCCAGTTCTCAATATCAGAGAGGAGTTTTTTCCACTCATCAAGGGAAGACCTGGCATTTTCAAGTTTATTTTTCATATCTTCAACATCAAGTGTTATCAGAAGCTGGCCTCTTGAAACTTCACTTCCTTCTGAAGCATTAACTTCAGCAATAATACTATCAGTTTCTGAATTTACAGTTTCGACAGCTCCGGAGGAGATAGCCGAATCAAATGTTTCGTAACCGAAAAAAACATCTTTTTTTATAAATCTTGTTCTTACTTTCAAAGTAGACGGGCAGTTATTAAAAGCACTCCAATCCCTCTTCTCCAGGAACCTTACTTCACTTGCTGTCTTAGCAGGCTCTTCCTGCTTCACAATTTTTCTTGCAGGAACGATCTTCTTCTCTGCTTTCTTTTTAGTTTTTGCTGCAACTTTTTTCTTAGATTTTTTTACAGTTTTCTTTGAAGGTGCCGGAGGAGTAAACTTGATCTTTTTGCCGTCATGTATACATTCATCATCTGTTAAAATCAGATCGTCACCTTCATTCAGTCCCGAAAGGATAACCACTTCCCCATCTTCTACAGGTCCTGCCTGTACATATATTTTTTTTGCCCTTTTTTTCAGAACCAGAAATACATAATCACCGGATGTATCTTTTTTTACTCTTTTTTCATCAAGAACCACAGCTGATTCATATGATTTCAGGAGCACTTTAAATTTACCGATGCTTTTTGAAGAGAGCATTAGATCATCATTATTAAAAGCTATAACAACTTTGCCGTTCAGGTTTTCAACAACACCTGTTTTTAATCCGGCAACACCATCAAATTTAACAGTGAGTGAATCAAGAGCTGATAACAATGCTACATCCTCTCCGGTCACGGTCATCTTCATTACTGAATTGTCCAGAACTTTTGCGATCTCATCACTCTCTGCCAGAACTGTACCGGAAGGTATTATCGAAATTATCTGCCCTGTTTTCTCTGCAGTAATAACATTTTTTTCTTTTTGACCCTTTAATTTTAAAAGTTCAGCTTCAAATTCTTTAACTTTGGCCTCTGCCTGTGATTCAGCTCTCGCACTTCTAACCTTCCACCCTTTTCTTTTTCTAAGGTTCTCTGTCCAGTCCTTAAGACCCTGTTCCGCATCCCCGATCTGTCCATCAAGCTTTGACACATCAAAATTCAGAATAATGTCACCTGCTTCAACTCTATCACCAGGGTTTAAAAATACTTTTGCTACTTCACCGGCAGTTCCCGCAATAAGTGAAGATACACCACCGTCTGTCAGGCCTTTTTCAAAATATTTATAATCATTGAAAGATTTATTGGTGATTTTTTCAAACTCAACAAAAACTTTCCGGGGACATTTGAGTTTCTTTACCGGGCCATTAACTGGCTGCATAGTTCCGGCAGCAGTTTTCCCTTTGGCAAAAATAACAAAAAGTGTTCCTGAACTGGTTTCTGAATTTTTATAATTTGATTCCTTATATTTAAAAACAGAGAGATTCTCTTCGATCTTTTTTCTTGAATCATCAGAACAATAAACTCTTACCTCTGTCCAATTTTCATGTTCAAATGTACCGAATGATTCATAACCGAGCTTGTCTTTGTTCTTGACAAGAAAGTTAATGAACTCTTCTTGCCCCTGATCTGCAGAAACCTGACCTGTCAGATAGGAACCTGATATCATGGTAAATACCAGTATTGTTGTAAATATTAATGTCCATATTTTTTTCATAATTGCTCCTAAAAGGATTTAAAACTAATTTTGAATTATACTTAACAATACCATATATGTCAACTTAATCCTGCTCTCCCTTTTCCGGCCCAACCGCACCGGCTATCATGAAATTGTCATCCAACTGAAACCAGCCAGAACATTCTGAAAATTCTTTCGTATCTTAAAGTGAGAAGAGCAATAGGATTCAGAATAATAATTTGACTAAAAGTCATTTAAGAGCTATAACAGACATGCTTATTGTAATTCCAAGGAGTTGACTATGAAGAAAACAAAGATCTTACTTGTGTTAATGTTAGCGATTTCAGTTCTTGCCGTGATGACAGGATGTGACGGTGAGCCAACCGGAAATTCTACTTCTGCAGATCAGGCCGAGCTATATAAGTTTATCCCTGAATCAGCCACCGGATTATTCACAATAAATTTTAAAAAACTTTCATCCATCTCAGCATTCGATAAGATAAAAAATGAGATGAAATTTGATGAAATAAGCAAAAAACAGAAATTTTTTAAAGATTACGCAGATTTTATTCAAAAAACCGGGATCGATCCGAAAAAGGACATAAATTCAGCTGTCATGGCAATTTTCGGTGAAATTGATGAAAAGGAGCCGGAAGTTTCTGTTATTGCAGACCTCAAATATAATAAGGAAAAACTTCTTTCACTATTAAAAAATTCCGGGAAGGATTTCCAGACTTCAGATCTGAACGGAATGACCCTTTACTCAGGTAAAGATGAAAAGGGTAAAGAAGCCGGACTTATCTTTCTGTCTGACAAATTGATAACAGCAGGATCGATCGAAGGTGTAAAAACGATCGCAGCCATGGTTGGGAAACAGGGGAAGACCATCCTTGATGATCCAAAGATGAAATCGTACATGGAAAAGGCCGGAAGTTCATCAATATTTTCATTTGTGTTCCGCTTCCCTGAAAAAATGAAAGGGATGAAAGGCAACAGCATGATCCAAGCTGACCTTTCAAAGGCAGAAGCACTTTACGGAAATGTCGATTTCAGCAGCAATACATGGTCGGGAAAATTTGTTCTTGTATCATTGAATGAAGAGGGGAATAACAAACTGGTTACAACTCTGAACGGACTCAAGGGACTCGGTGCCATGGGCGGGCCTGAGATTGCAGAGCTGATCAATAATATAGATATAAACGCAACGCCTGACTCAATTATACTCTCGTTTGAGATCTCAAACGAGCTTCTTGAGAAATTGAAAAAGAAAGCCGAAGAGAAATCAAAAAGTTTCATTAATTGATCACTTTTTCAGGAAAAACTGTTTGAAAAATATTTTTTTCTGTGATATATAAAATGAAGTAGAGACAAGGAGAAAAAAATGCAAATTTCAAAAAGAAAAAACGGAGATGTTACGATATTCGATATTAAGGGCAAAATACTGATCGGTGAAGGAATACATGAACTTAGAGAAGCTATAGATACTGAAGAAGGAAAAAGTTTACTTCTTAATTTTGAGAAAGTTCCCTACCTCGATTCAACTGGTCTCGGAGAAGTAGTCAGGTCTTACACTTCTATAAAAAACAAGGGAGGAGTTGTAAAGATCGTAAATCTTACAAATAAAGTTAAAGACCTCCTGTCAGTCACAAAACTGATAACTGTTTTTGAAACCTTCGAGGACGAGGAGAAAGCTGTAGCAAGCTTTTAATCTGTATTTATAAAAAGGACATTTCTTTTTTGTGACAAACAAAAATATAAAAGTCTTTTTTATACTGTTTTCGATCTTTATAGTTTTTTTCTCTTTATCAACCGATATCGCTACCAGGCAGAGAGGCGGTTTTTTTTCGGATGAATCAAGTTATTTTTCCATAACCCAGAGCATAGCAAATGATTTGGACATTGAGTATACCAGAGAAGATATACTACGGATCAAGGGACAATTCAGAACAGGTCCGGCAGCTGTATACCTGAAAAAATCCAAGGACGGCAAACTCACATTCGCTAAATTTTTTGCATACCCCCTTTTTGCAGCCCCGTTCTATAAGATCTTCGGAGTAAACGGATTCCTTCTTTTTAATGGACTGATGATATTTTTTGCTCTATTCATGGGATATAAATTTCTCTCACGATATCATCCTGAAAAGCAGAGTTTCATTTTCACTATAGTATTCATCTTTGCAACCGCACTACCTGTATATATCTGGTGGATGACCGCAGATCTTTTTAATTTCTTTGTAATGTTCACCGGCTTATTCTTTTTCTTCTATCCTTTCAGGAATAAAAAATGGGCCTACCTGTCACCCCTTTTCTTCTCAATTGCGGCCTTCTCCAAACCGACTGTAATTCTCCCAGTAGCAATAGTTTTCCTATCTCTCCTGATAAAGAAAGAGTGGAAAAAATTTCTTATCTTCTCACTGATTGCAATTGTTATCTGCTCAGGACTTGTGACTCTTTATTATTTACAGACAGGAGAAATAAATCCGATGGGGGGAGAAAGGAGAAGTTTTCAATCTAAATTCCCCTATGAAAAACCAGAATACACTTTTGAACAGGGATTTAAAATGTCCCTCGATAATTATAAGAAGAGGTTCTTTCTGACAGGAGAGGTCGCTGTAATGAACCTTTTCTACTATTTCTTCGGAAGGTTCACGGGGATGTTCATCTATTTCTTCCCTGCCCTATTTGTTCTGATCTTCTTTTTCTATCAGAAGAAGGAGAAGGAGGACTGGTTCATCCTGGCAGCAATAATTTCAGGGATACTGGTGTTTATATTGTTCCTCGATCCGGTAAATTATTTCGGAGGAAGCGGTTCAATAGGCAACAGATATTTCCTCACTCTTTTCCCATTGTTCTTCTTTCTGGGCTTCAGGCACAGGCTGTTCAAATTCCTTATTGTTCCGGTGATTATTGCCCTTATCTTTCTTTCAGGGGTTTACATGGATATGAGCTACCATTCATCTTTTTCAAGGTATGCAGGTTTATCATTCCCAATAAAACTTTTCCCTCCTGAGAAAACCCAGTTTGATAAGTTACCTAC
>Ga0209013_10001627_pt1 | contig 20570 bp, 19 predicted proteins | sample Cruoilmetagenom2_FD_187291 | JGI IMG/M metagenome (GOLD analysis project Ga0209013, IMG submission 187291) | Oil polluted marine microbial communities from Coal Oil Point, Santa Barbara, California, USA - Sample 2 (SPAdes) (version 2) | ecosystem: Environmental > Aquatic > Marine > Oil seeps ...
GGCCTCGTGTCCGAACATTCGACAACGGTCGACGATCAACCGGCAATGGCCGACGCCATTCCGCCGACACCGCACGGAGCCAGTGAGGTCCGTTCGGCCCTCGTTCACGCTGCGATGCGACGCTTGAAGGAAACGCCGCCCGCACAGTTGAGCTTGCAGGCGGTGGCGGACGACGCTGGGGTCAACAAGGGGTTGATCCACCGCCACTTCGGCTCCAAGGCGGCGCTCCTGGCCGCGGTCATGTACCGGATTCGTGACGACTACGTTGACCAGGTCGGCCCGAACGCTGCGATGGTCGACCTGCTCTTCGCTCCTGTCGAATGGATCGTCCGGAACCCCGTCCTCGGCCGCATCCTGATCTGGATGACGAGCGAAGAGATCGACCCGGACGTGTTCGGAGCCGGATACCCGCTGGTGAAGAGGTCCGAGGAGCTGCTGGCCGCAGCGGGAGTCGACAACCCGACGGCGATCATCGCTCACCAACTGAGCGCGGCCTACGGCTGGATCGCGTTCGAGACGAACATGATGCACGCGCTCGACCAGGACCAGACCGACCATGCCCGAGAACAGTTCCTCAGCTACGCACGCTCTCTCCTCGAACGCGAACTTCGCACTGAGCAGCCGCAGGCCGACCATCGCCCGCCGACCGCATGACACACACCGAACAGCACGCACCGCCAACTACGCGTCAGCAGCGGTTCTTGCGCGCGGTGTTGTTCGTGCTCGTCGACGTGACGGTGCTCGCCTTGTTCGTGGAGTACTGGGACCGGATCGTCATCGATTCGTACACGATCGCGTTGTTCACCGCGATCTTGCTGCAGGTGATGCTGAAAGCAACGCTCGCGGTCGAGCACCGGATCGCCCACCTCTTTCGTGGCCGGTCGGGAGCGAGTTGGCTGATGCTGCGGTTGCTAGCGACGTGGGTGCTGCTGTTCGGCTCAAAGTTCGTGATTCTGGAGGCGGTCGACATCGTCCTTGGTGACCACGTCGAGCTCGGTGGCCTGATCCCGTTCATCGGACTCGTCGTCGCGATGCTCGCCGCCGAAGCGATCATCGACCGCATCTATGACGCCCTTGCCTGACCGACGACCTCAACGGCAACCTGGCGCGATGCCGGCCCGTACGGCGCGCTCAGTTACGCGCGTGAGCCGTCCTGCTCGGAGTGCGGTCGCGGGTGCCAACCTCGTCTTGGCCGCACTGGGACGCCCGCTCGTCGGAGACGGTTGGCGACGGTTTGTGCGTCGATGCCGAATCGAGTGGCGACGGCGGCGAGTGACAGCCCGGTCGCGTACAGCTCGGTTGCTTCTCGGAGGGTGTCGTCCGTCCAGGCCGTCAGCGTGTGGTGGCCCCGGATTCGTTGACGGTCGAGGTGTGCGGTGACGGTGGTGCGGTGGACGCCGAAGTTGGCAGCCAGTTGGCGGATGTTGGCGCCGGCCTTGTAGGCGGCGACGAGGTCGTCGATGTCGGCTGGGGAGAGGCGTCGTTGGGGAGGGTTTGAAGGCCGCCCCTTTACTTCTCGAGGCTCCTCGGAGCGGTCGTCGGAGGGTCGAGTTTGGGCGGTTTCGAGGCTCTCACCAGGGCCGACCATCGGCTGTGACTCCTGTGCTGCAAGGGTTTCCGCGATGTCGAGAGGGTTTGAAAGCCGTCCCATTAGGTCCACTCGTTGTGGAAATCACTACGTTTCCCCAGGTCAAGAACCATTTTCGGGCCACTCTCGACGGACCGATCTAATCGCGCTGTTTCAAACCCTTGCCCGTGGCCCCAGTGACCGCCCGGGATCCGGCAGTGGCGGGTGGGTGTGTCGGGTCCGTTGGGGCGGGACTTGGTTGCGGTTGTCGGTTGCGGGTGGTCGTTGGGTCGGAGTGGGATACTGGTCGCCGATGGGTGGCGTTCGTGATCTCCGTGATGATCAGGGCCTGCTGGCGTACGCAGTGTGGGGTGAGGGTCCTGCCCTGGTGTTCATGCAGGACTTGTTCCGTCCGTTGGACTCACTGGATGACGACCCGCGCTTCGCCCGTCTGCTCGAGGACCTGGGATCGTTTGCGTCGCTGGTGGTGTTCGATCGCAGCGGGATCGGTTTCAGCGACCCGATCACCGATTGGGACCGGCCTCTCGTCGATACCTGGGCACAGGACGTGGTACGGATCATCGAGGGTGTCGTCGGTGAGCCGGCTGCGGTGTTCGGCACCGGTTCGATGAGTGGGCGCACCGCGTTGCGAGCCGCTCAGCTGCGTCCCGAGTTGGTCAAGCAGTTGGTGGTGATGAACGTGCTGACCGGCTACCACGGTTGGGAAGGCAACGCGCAGCGAGAGGTCGTGGCCAACGTGGATGGACAGAGCGATCTCGACTTCCTCAGTCTGATCGCGCCAAGCCGGGCCGATGATCCCGAAGCTCGTCGCGAGCGTGAACGCGCAGGGCGGCGCGGCGCGAGCGCCGCCGATGCGCGGCGGATATGGGAGAAGTACTACCGGGATCCGCGTCCGGAGGGGTTGAGCGCGATCACGGTTCCGACCACGGTGCTGCTGCGGCCCGACGTCGCGTTCGAGCCAGCGGCGGCGTCGACTCGTGAGGTCGCCGATCAGATCCCTGGTGCGAAGTTGGTGGAGCTGTCGGGCGCGGATCTGTATCCCTCCGATGGTGACCTCGACGAGGTCGTGGGAGCGATCGCGGATGCGCTGGATGTCTCGTTTGGGGGGTCGAGAGCATCAGAGTTGGTGACGATGTTGTTCTCCGACATCGTTGACAGCACCACTCGCGCCCAACAGACCGGTGACGTTGATTGGCGGGCCCTGCTGGAACGTCACGACGATGCCACTGCCAAGATCGTGAAGCGTCATGGCGGCACCGTGGTGAAACAGACCGGTGACGGTGTCCTGGCCACGTTCGCAATGCCCACCCGTGCGCTGCGAGCCGCGGCAGCGTTGAGTGATGAGCTCTCGCGTGTCGGGCTACCGGTGCGGATCGGCGTGCACACCGCCGAGGTGGAGCGTCGGGGCGAGGACGTGAACGGGACAGGTGTCAACCTGGCCGCTCGCATCATGGGACAAGCAGCCGCCGACGAGGTCCTGGTGTCTGCGGCAATCCCGTTGCTGGTGACCGGGTCCGACCACGAGTTCACCTCGCGAGGCCAGTTCGCGCTCAAAGGCTTCCCCGGACACCACGAGCTCTACAGCCTCGCGACGCCAGCCAGCCGCCGAACCTGAGCCACCCCGAGCTCGCCGACAATCTCGCTGGTTGGTCGTCGGCACGTGGTCGAGGAGGACCCGCGGTTCACGAGAGTTCGGTGAGCAAGCCCCGTGCGCGTTCGATACGGGGAAGGTCAAGGTCCTCTGGGAACGTCGCCAGCGCTGTGGTCAGCACGTCGATGGCCTGCGAGCGTTCGCCGCGTTCGGCGAGGAGTCGAGCGCTCCCCACGGCTGGGAGCAGGCCGGTCCAGTGGCGGCTCTGGTCCTTGCAGATGTCGAACGCAGCGCGGTACTCGGTCAACGCCATGTCGGCATCTCGTTGCCCTCCGGCCTCGAGTGCACGGCCGTGCAGGTGGCGGAGGGTGCCGAGGCAGAACAACTCTCCGCTCTCGTTCGCGACGTGCTCGCCGTAGGCGACGGCGACCAGTGCATCTTCGATCCGGTCGATGTCGAGTGCGGCTTCGGCTGCGCATGCGGCGACCATTGGGACGAGAAACCCCCGTTGGTCGCGTTCACGCATGCGTTCGATTCGGGAGTGGAACGCGGTGAATGCACGCTCGCGGTCGGCGAGGGTCGCCAGACGGAGGATCTCGGCGCTGCGTGCGATGGCGCGGGCAGCGTGTTGTTCACAGAACGTCATCAGCTCGGCGATCGCTGGGCGTGCGTCGTCGAACTGATCGAGTTCGTACAGCGTCCAAGCGGAGAACCAGAGTGCGAGTGCTGTCGTCGGCGGGTGGTCGAGCGCACGGTCGATGTCGACGCCTCGGCGCGCGGCGTCGAGTGCGTCGTCGGGAGAACCGACAGCCGCGAGCGCAAGGCCCATCTGGCCGTGAGCGCATACTGCTGGGTCGTGGCCGCCGAACCGGAAGCGATGGTCGGCGTGCAGCTCTCGGTCGTACATCGCGAGGGCGGCTCGATCGTGGCGGAGCGCGGTTTGGAGATCGCCGGTCGAGCTTGCCCAGGTGGCTGCCGCATGGTGGATCTGGATCGGCAGGTCGTGGCGCAGCCCCGTGGTGTCGAGCTGTAGCAGATGCGTGACGTCGACGGCAGCCTGCTTCCACTCGGCCTGGACCTCGCCCACGTAGTAGGCGCCCCACATCGCCGTGAACTGCCGGTCGTGGTCACCGACAAGGTGCGCGAGCTCCTCGGCGCGCTCGTAGTGCTCCTTGGCCGCGGCCGAGGCAAAGGTGTCGACCGTCATCACGACGGGGGCAAGGTCGAGCAGGATCTCCAGCTCGTTCGCGTCGCGACGATCACCGGCTTCGCAGTGTTCGACTGCGTCGAGTGCCGCGTCGAAGTGATCTCTCGCCTCGTGGAGTCCGCCCGTTTCGATGGCGCGCCGCCCAGCGGCGTGGAACTGCTGTGCGGCCGCATGCCACTGGTCCGCTGCTGCGAAGTGTCGGGCCAGCGATTCGGGAGCCGTCGCACCCAACGGCGTCGCCGACAACGCCTCGGCGACGATCTTGTGGAGCATCCGCCGGTCACTCGACAACAACGTGCCATACGCGGCGTCGCGAACCAGTGCGTGTTTGAAGACGAACTCGCCCGGTGCGAACGGGGACGGCTGGACGATGCCCGCCCCGAGCAGAGGGGCGAGCGGATCGGTCGCATCTTCGTCGGCGAGCACCACTTCGAGCACGTCACAGGAGAACTCACGGCCGATCACGGCTGCGACCTGGGCGACGCGCTTGGCGTCATGCAGTCGGTCGATCTGGGCGACGAGACTGGCCTGCAGGCTCGCCGGAACCTCGCTCGGGTCCTCGAGGCCGAGCCCCGAGGCGAGCGGGGCGAACTCCTCGATGAAGAGCGGGTTGCCGTCGGTTCGGTCGACCACCGACTCGACCGTCTCGTCGTCGGCGTCGGTCCCGAGCAGCGCTCGCACCAACTCGCGCCCGTGGGTTGCAGGAAGCCGGTCGATCATCAGCGACGTCAGCCGATCGGTGCCGAGGGTCTTGATGTCGAACTCCGGGCGATGCGTGACGATGATCAACGCCGGATGGCTGCGTATCCGTCCCGCGAGTCGGTGCACCAGTTCGAGTGTGGTGGGATCGCCCCAGTGGAGGTCCTCCCAGACCACCAGGACGGGCCTGTTGCCGGTGACCTCCTCGAGATGGGCCGTCAGGATCTCGAGCAACTCCTCCCGACGACTGGCCGGGTCGGGCTGGAGTGCCTCCCGCTCGGTCTCCACGCCGAGCAGACCGGCGATCGCAGGGAACGCCCGCTCGCCATCGGACCAGTCGGCGAGATACTCGCGCAGGAGCTCACGCTGCCGGTCGATGTCGCTGGCCGACGCGAGCCCGGCCGCCAGCTCGAGGCGCCGAGCCACCGGGTGCAACACGCTCGAAGCCTGTTCCGGCGAACACTGGAAATGCCACAAGTCGCGGTCGACGCCGGTGGACGCGATGAGCTCGAAGACGAGACGCGACTTGCCGATGCCGGCCTCACCGCCGACGGTCACGAAGCGCCCTTCACCTCCGACTGCGAGCTCCCAGGCGTCCTGCAACAGTGCGAGTTCTGCCCGTCGACCGACGAACGGTGTCAGGCCTCCGACGAGGCGCCCTGCCTCGAAACGAGTCGCATGCTGCTGTGCCCGCAGCACACGGAATGCGGCAACTGGCTGGTCGAAGCCCTTCAGATCGCACAGAGCCGGCGAGCCCAACTCGACTTCGGCGGTCACCAGCGAAGTCGTTGCTTCGTCGATCACAACACTCCCCGGTTCGGCAACCCCCTCGAGCCGCGCCGCCAGGTTCGCTGTCCGTCCGACGATCGCGTCCTGCTCTCCTGAGATGTCACCGACGACGACCTGACCGGTGGCGATCCCCACGCGACTCGAGAGCGGGATGCCGAGGCTCCCAGCCCTGAGGCGAGACACCGCGTCGACGATCTGCAGTCCGGCACGAACCGACCGCGCCGCCTGGTCCTCGTGCGCCTCCGGCCAACCGAAGTACGCGAGGACGCCATCACCCAGATACTTCGCGACATGGCCACCATGAAGTTCGACGACATCGCGGACCTGCGCCGTGTAGGACTGCATCACCGTCCGGAGCTCCTCGACGCCCAGACGATCCGACAGCGATGTCGAGCCAACCAGGTCACAGAACATGACAGACATCGTGCGGAGCTCGGCGCCGAGCGTCACCGGAGAGGTCGCCTCGGGAGTGACGTCGGTCATGGTCGGATCGTGCAGAGCGACGGACACCTCCGCAGCCGCAGTCAGGAACCGTCGTCGCGGTCCAACGGGCAGGCCGATCTCACGCAGATCTTCGGCAGTGAGGTCGGGAACGTCAGCAAGATCGACCCGGTTCGCCTCGAACTGCGGCAAATACTCCTCGAGCCCGAGTTCGGCCAACCATTGCGACAGTTCCACCATTACCCCGCTCCGACGGTAGCCGAGCTGCGACGACGAGGCGCTGCCGTCTCGGAGTGGCCAAGCCCGTGGCCCGTCGTCGTCGGGCAACTCAGTTCCACCGACCCGGTTGCGCTCCATGGCAGTCGTCAATGGAGGGGATGGTGCGACCGCGAGCCGCGTCCCAGCCGGACCGGGATGGCGGCCCGGCGGAAGCGGGTGGCAACGGTCTGCGGGTCGACCCCGAAGCGGTGGGCGATGGCGGCCAACGACAATCCGGTCGCGTAGAGCTCAGCTGCTTGCTTGAGGATGTCGTCGTCCCATGCGGTCTGTTTGCTGTGGCGAGGGACGCGGTGGCGGTCGAGGTGGCCGGTCACGGTGGTTCGGTGGATGCCGAACTCGGCGGCGAGTTGGTTGATGGTGGCGCCGGCCCGGTAGGCCTCGACGATGTCGTCGACCGTGGCGGGGGAGAGGCGCCGTTGGGGAGGGTTTGAAAGCCGTCCCTTTTCTTCTCGGGGCCTCTCAGGCGGGTCGTCAGAGCCCCAGTTTTGGACGAGTTCGACGCCCTCATGAGGACTGCCGATCGGCTGTGACCCCTGTGCCATAAGGGTTTCCGCGATGTCGAGAGGGTTTGAAAGCCGTCCCTTTAGGTCCACTCGTCGGTGTCGAAACGACAACGGTTACGTGAAGAACCGCTGGTCAGGGGCAGGGTTTGAAATAGAGCGATTCCGTCGCGCAGCGGCGATAGCGGCTCGCCGGAACCGTCGGGGTATTGGACGTGGGGGAACCTGCCCGGATTCTTCAGAGGTGGTCGTCGTGGTTGGCAACAGCTACAACTCTGCGCCGCCCATATGTGCCTGATTGATGATGGGAGTGCGTTGCTATTCGCCGGCGCAGGTGATGCTGACATGGATGTCGTTGGCGACGGCGATGTCCAGGACAGCGAGGCAGGCCGCGTCGCGGGCCGCTTCCGCGACGGTGGTGCTTGGGTCGACCTCGCGACTGATCGTCTCTAGTTCGGCCATCGTCTCCGCGTCACCCATGACCTCAGCGCGCTCTTCGTGAGCGACGAGAAGGGCTTCGCCTGCGTCGATCAGGTCGTTGTGGGCGTCCTCGACTTCGGCGGGCGGGTCGAGGTCCTTCGCACGGTCGACCCAATCGCCCGTTATGCGGGGAAAGCCGTCCAGGAGATCCTTGAACAACTCCAGGTTGGCTTCGTCGGCAAATGCATCCTCATCCTCAGGGAAGTCGGCGAACAACGCCTCGAACTGCGAATTGACGTCCGCATCGATGGCTTCGAAATCCGCGAAGTACTCGTCGAGTGTGAGCGGGTCTGAGTCGCTGCTACATGCGCCGCTGAAGACGGCCATCCCTAGAAGGAATACGGCTGTACGCGTGAGCGGCCCAAGTCTGATCATGTTGTCTCCTCTTTCCTCATACCTCTACAGACGAGCGAGCCAGGTGTCCGGGTGACCGCCGAGCGAGAGATCCGCCCACAGCCGGCGATACCGAGCGCCCTGGGACGCTGCTGATCGGTCGGCGCCTTAGCGGCCGGCGTGTCGGTGGAGGTGCGCCATGACGGTGGTGCGGTGGATGCCGAACCGCTTGGCAAGATCGGCGATCGTGGTGCCAGCCACTCGCCTTTCGATGAGGTCGTCGACCTGTGTGGGAGTGAGGCGCGTCTGCTTCTGTCGCACGCGTCCAGGACCATCCGCGGTTCTACGGCCACGCTTGGCGCGATATCGAGAGGTCGCAACGCTGTGACCAGGCCAATTCAGGGTTTGAAAGCTGTCCTATAGCGTCCACTGCATAACCCCAGCTCAGACATCGATTGTGATCGAAATTCTCTACCAGGCGTTTATGTCGGGGCTCTTTAGGGGTTCGACGGGCGAGCTTTCGGAGTGGAGAGACTTCGCTGCCCAGTGTCGCGCCAGGCAGCGTTTGGGGTGTCCTGGGCCCGGACGTGGGTCAGGCGCCTGGCAAGGGCCGAAGTCGAGTGGTCGTTGTTGGCCCGCGACCGAGATTCTGCGCTCCCGACATGTGCGGGCTTAGTTCGATGGCCAGCGAACCGCAATCCCGGATAGGCGTGGCGCTTGACGTGTAATTGAGTGACATTCTGATCGCCCAGGTTGGGCGCAGACCGTGGTGTACTCGATGCCTGACGAGCGGCCCTACCAGCCGAAGCGGATTGCGGCGAGTGAGCGCCGGTTGTGGCCATGCAAGTAATCCCTTGCATATAGTCGGACCGTGGCCGATGTCTTCAAAGCCCTCGACGACGAGACCCGCCGGCTCATCATCGACGAACTTGCTATCAGCGACGGAAAGACGCTGTTCGAGATCTGCTCTCTCCTCCTCGCCAACCACGACATTGGTTCAAGCCGGCAAGCCATCTCGCAACACCTTGCGGTGCTCGAAGACGCCGGGCTCGTCATGACCCAGCGACAAGGTCGCTCCAAGTTCCACTACTTCGACAGCGAACCCCTCGCTGCGATCACGAGACGATGGCCCATCGTCGAGAAAGGCACACCATGAGAATCACCATCACCAGCGTCTTCGTCGACGACCAACAAGCAGCACTCGCCTTCTACACCGACGTGCTTGGCTTCGAGGTCAAACACAACACACCCATGGGCGAACACTCGTGGACGACCGTGGTGTCGCCAGAAGCATCGGACGGCGTCGAGCTGCTTCTCGAACCTGCGGCGCATCCGGCGGTGAAGCCCTATCGCGACGCACTCAACGAAGACGGCATCCCTCTCGCCCAATTCGGCGTCGCCGACGTTCACGCCGAATACAAACGACTGACCGACCGTGGCGTGGCATTCACCCTGCCACCGACCGACCTCGACGGTGAGGTCATAGCCGTCTTCGACGACACCTGCGGCAACCTCATCATGATCCTCTCCCACGGCACGGGCGCCGCTGAGTGACGACACGACTATCCGCCAGGCACACGACAATCAGCGGATCCCGCCTATATGCGCCACGACCGAATAAGGCTCGAAACCGCGCGTAGCGGTACATCTGATCGCTCGATCCTTGCTTCGCATCCACGCGACAATCACTGGCCGGGTCCTTCGCCTTCGCGCCGCATCGCCGGCGAACTGTTGTAGTCCACCGCCCGTCCGCGGTCTCGCATAACGCGACGACCATCCGTGATCGGTTGTCGATCCCCGACGCGATTATCGGGCGCTCGACTTGGGCTTCGTTATGCGGCGCGGATGCCGCGTCAGGTGACTCGTCACTTGGCGTTTCAGCAGTGGTGCCCTGGCGTGCCGGTTGCGTCAGTCGGCGGTGCCGGTGCAGACGAGTAGCTCGGCTGGCGAGACGAACCCGTCGGGACCTTCGTACTCGGCGAGCGCCTCGGCGACGGCGCCCCAGGTGTCAGCCTGCTCGTCGTCGGACATGTCCTGCATGAGCATGTGCAGCGCTCCGAACGCATCCTTCAGGAACCGGAGGTGTTCGTCCACCGACTCGAGTTGGACGGCCGCCGGGACCGTCCACGCAGCAACATTTGACAGCCCGGCCGCCTCGTAAAGCCACGTGAGCCTTCCAGGATCTCCGAGCGCGAAAGGGCCCGGCACCCCCGGTGCCGGCGGCGCGATTCCTGCGCATGCGCCGATGACCTGTGCCGGGACCGAAAAGAACGGATTTGTGGCAGGCCCGGAGAAGACGATCGCTCCGACGCGACCGCCCGGCGCAAGAGCGCTCTTCTGGGCGCGTAATGATGACTCCGGATCGGGGAAGAACATCAAACCAAGGCTCGACACCACCGCGTCGAAGCGTTGACCGTGGAGCTCGAACACTTCCCCATCCATCTCACGCACTTCGACCTGCGACAAGCCGGAGCGGTCGGCGTTCGCACTGGCGAGCGCCACCATGCCGGGCGACAGGTCAGTCGCCACCACGTGCCCATCAGCTCCGACCCGCTCCGCCAGCAGTTGCGTGAACGCACCGCTGCCGCAGGCGAGCTCGAGCACCGAACTTCCCTCGTCGACGCCCATCGTCTCCAGCATCTCCTCGGCCGCCGGTCGGATCACTGAGTGGATCGTCGCCCCCCAGGCGTCATAGCCCACTCCGGAGACATCCCACTGGTCGCGTGTTGTGCGCTTGTACGCAGACGGATCGAACGATGAGTCGGCCATATCGCGACCGTAGTCGGCCCGAATCGTGCCCGGGTTAGGATCGAAACCCACAAGGGCGACCCGCTGGTAGAACGAATTCTCCGCTTCGCCCGATAGTGAGAGGCGCTGGGGGCACTTCCGCTCGGTCGGCCAGTCGCCCCAACCCGAGCGATAATCCCGGCCAAGAACGCGCCGTCTCGCGCTCGGCTTCCGGCGAAGTGTGGGACGTCAGGCTGCTGATTAGGTGGCGCATAATCCCACCTCGCCGAGGGGCCCAAGCCGTCCGAGATCGGCACCTACGCGTTTGACGCCTCGCTCTATAGTGTTGGGCGAGGAGCGCGTCCAGGAATCGATGCTCGAGTGCAGGTAGCCGGCTGCTGTAGTGGGATAGCAGGCTCTTTCCGACGCTCTTGCGAGAGCCACCGATCTACTCCGACCCCCGTACCGCAAGGGCTTCCGCGATGCGGAGGTTATGGAAGTTGTCCGATAAGGCCTACTCGTCGTTGTCGAATAGACAACAGCCGGATGAAGAACTGCTGGTGAGCGGCGGGAGTTGAACGACGAGGCGAGGGCCATGGCTTGGCTTCGAAGCAGACGATCTGTGGCGTCGGTCGGGGCGGTAGGGCCTTTGGGCTACCGATCGATCAGTGACGAAAGTTGCGCCGCGGTCTGGCCCATGCGGGTGAAGGTTCGCAGCCCTGTACCCGCGTGGCCTCGCTGGGGTCACGCGGCCGGCGTCTCTCGGTGAGATGTCCGCCCCGAGATCAGTCGTGGCTGATCAGGGCCGGGCCGTCAGGGTTGTCGATGATGAACTTCCATGACCCGTCGGTCTGACGTCGAAGGACCTCGGCGGTTGCCCCCTCGGCGACGCGTTCGTCCGGGAACGTCATGGTCCATGCCCAGTGGACAAGCGCGAGATCGCCGGCCTCGAACGCCACTGATTCGTTCATGACGATGGACGCCCCTGTGGCGAGGTACCCGGCGAGCACTTCGCGGATCGCCTCCGATCCTTCATGCGCGCCTCCCGCGTTTGTGAAGACGGCATCGTCCTCGTAGAGATCCATCAACCCATCGAGATCAGCGACTGCGAACCGCTCCTCGAACAGCTTGCTTGCCTGGTCAGGACGATTTGCACCCATTGCGCACCTCCAGAGATTGTCCGCGTGACGTTACCCGCTGACGCTCAGGCCTGCAGTTGTCGACGGTCCGATTCGGGCTGACATGGCCGCCGCCTACGTCCGGCTCTCGGATAATCAAGCTCATGTCACTTCTGACATGAGCGCCGGCGAGTTCGCTGCTCTCGGTTCGCCGCTCACAGTTCACTCACCGAGGCCGTCTCGATCACCGCGAGCTGATCCAACACCACGTGATGCCGCTACACCGCACTGTCGTGACAGAACCGACCAGCGGCGCCTATCACCACCACACACACCGCCTACGACGGCGCCACCCCACCGAGGCGGCGAGGGCCGATGTGGATGAACGCCGTTGGGTAGAGACGACCCGGCGAGAGCCTCGCGATCTCGGTCGAACCGTTCCTGTAGCTGTCGCTGGCCACCATGACGTACCCAGGTCCGATGTCGACGACGATCCCGACGTGGCCTGCCGACCGGTTCGTGCGATCCCACCAGGCCACGGCACCGATTCGGGGAGTCTGGTCGACCGGGTATCCGAGCTCCTTCGGTGAGACCCGATGGCGCTGGCCCCCTTCCGCGTCGGTCAGTCCCCAGTTCCAGGCGTCACCGAACGACTGGCCGGGGTCGCCGACCCCGACTGAGCGGGCGAGGTAGTAGGCGGCGAACCGGGTGCAGTTGTGATACCCGCTCTCCGGCCGCCGGTAGTACTTCTCGGCCCAGGTTCCGGTGTGGGCCGCCGTGTAGCCGTAGCGATTGAGACAGGCGTAGCCCGGGGTTGGCCCGCACGGAGCGACCGACGGTGGTGGAGGGGGCGGCTTCCGTGTCTGGCGCTGTTGGCCGCGTTCCGCTTGCTTCAGGTCGCTACCGGCGCCCTGCTCGAGGACCGAGAGCGAGCCGCTGCCTGACGCGACTTCGGTGGCACCGAGAGCGCCGAGCAGATCAAGTCCGGACGAGGCGAGCAGCACGGTGATCGATCCCCGAAGCCGGATGAGCACGTGTTTCAGAGCGGACACGCCGGTCACCGTAGGCTTTGTCCGTGACGACGAGCCATGCGGGCGGTCTCGACTTGGACGGGATCGCGGCGGCACTCGATCAGAAGTGACCGAGACGCCAGCGGTATCGGCAGTAGCAACAACGCCAGAGTTGTAGTTGTTGTAACTCGTCGTCGTCCATGCGGCCTCGGCAACGTTGCGTTTGGTTGGGTAATTGATTACCCACTGTGCTCGTGTCCAAGGTTGCCGTCTAAGGCGTTCAGATCGTCGCCAGGTATCAACACACCAGACGATCAGTACCGGTACGCGCAACAGCCCCACCGCCCCCCAACGGAGGGAATTGGACGGCGAGGCTGCTGGGCTATCGGACGGGGAACCACTACCGCCCTATTCACTCCGAGCGAGTTTCATCAAAAGACCCGGTGCGCGTTCTATGTGGGTCAGGCTGTCGTCTGTCATAGACGAGGAAGCTCCCGAGGGATGGGCTGTCACGACGAGCCTTGACCAAAGTAGTTCTCGAGTGCCGCAGCGGTTTCGGTGATTGTGTGACCGCTCGTGATCAGCTGGTCGGCCCGGTCCAAGTCGAGCAGAAGCGGAAAGATTAGCCCCATCGTCCTGGAGGTCGAATCTGAACGCCGATCTTCTTCAGTTCTCGACTGATGGTCTGAGGGTCGACGTCGTAGCGGGTGCCGAGTTTGGCGAGTGATTCGCCGGCTCGGTAGCGCTCGGCGGCTTGTTCGACCTGGGTGTCGGTCATCTTCCGTTTCGCTGGGCGACGTGGGATGTCGTTTCGTTTGAGGTGATCCATGACGGTTGTTCGGTGGATCTTCCAGGAACGTGAGAGTTGGGCTACAGATCGGCCTTGGAAGTACTCGGCGACGAGGTTGAGAATCTGATCGGGATCAAGTCGACGTTGGTCTCGAACCCGATTTCGTGCACTCATGGTGGGAGTTGCGTCACCATCCGCGTCATTTTCGGAAGGTGCAACTCTCTGAGCTGGGGTGACAGGGTTTGAGAACCGCGCGGTTAGGCCCACCGAAAAGCCTATACGCCGTAACGGTTTGTGGGGCTCCGCAGCGTAGGCATTCTGTGATGGAGGGCTTACGGGGTGTCGCGACCCGGTACTTGCGCCCCGGTGGGGGCGGGTCGATCCCGACGTTTTGGGGCATATCGGCTCATGTTGCTGAGGAGTGCTCGCCCCTGGGTCGGTTCAGTTGCAGGTGACTGGTCGCGGTGGAGTTCCAGCTGGAGCAACAGGTGTGCTGCTGAACGTGACGGTCGTGGCGCCAACCGCGAACGGCTTCTTGGCGATCAGGCCTGGTGACGCGACGGGTTCGCCGTCCACGTCGTCGTTGAATTTCAATGCTGGCGACATCGTGCCCAACTCGGTGCAGGTCGGACTGCCGACAAGCGGGTCGAATGCTGGTCAGATCGACATCACCTATGACGCGTACGGCGTGCGGGGCCCGACAACCGAGGTGTTGATCGATGTTGTCGGCTACATGCTCGAAGGAGAGGGTGAACCTGGCCCGCCGGGTCCCGCTGGTGTCGACGGCGAGGATGGTGCGCCGGGCGCTGACGGGGCACCAGGTGCTGATGGCGAGGATGGTGCGCCGGGTGCGGTTGGGCCGCAGGGTCCGGCGGGTACTGATGGCGATCAGGGCGACCCGGGGCCGACCGGAGCCAAGGGCGATCAGGGCACCCGGTCCCGGGGGCCCTCCCGGTCCCGGATCGGCCGGTTCACCCCGACGCAAATCGTGAACGGCGCGGTGCTCACGTGTGCCAGCGCAAGCGCGGCGGGACTTTCAACCAATTGCGCGGGGCCCAGCGTGAACGGCCTACAGGTTCGGTTCTCATCGGCCGAAGCAGCCGCGACCTGCGACGCTGTGACCGGAAACGGGTCGCCGACTTCAGCAGGGCTGCCGTCGATTCGAGTCCCTACTTCGTCTGGAACGGAACCACCTGGATTCTGTCATCGACACCCGACACGATGATGGGAAATGTCGGCTGCCTAGTTTGACCGATCGCGACGTGAACCTTCTCGTCGAGGCCATCTAGTTCGTCAAACTCGGCGAGAATCCGGGCGGCCTGTTCGCCTGCGGAACACCACCCTTGAACCGGCTCCATGCCGCTTAGACGGCCACACAGAGGCTTGTCGCTCGCCTCCTGCAACGAATCTGTGGACATCGGCGACGCCACGCGAGATAGTGGCGGCCGGGCCATCAACGGGGGTTGCCCGGAAACCTTGGAGGTTGTCGTGGGTTCTGCTGCTGTTCTTGCTAGTGGGCGTGGACGTTTATGGAGGTCGCGTTGGGCGGCGCTGGGTGCTGCTGTTGCGGTGACGTTGGGGGCTGGCGGAATATTTGCTGTCAGTGCGGCGTCGCCTGAGTCGAACGTGGTCACGCTGGAACCGGTCCGAGTTCTTGACTCGCGTGACCCGGTGAACGTCGGTCTTGCTGGCCCGTTCGTGTCGCCGGTGTCGCAGGATCTGAAGGTGACGGGTTCTATTCCGACGACCACGGGAACCAAGACCGTCGTACCGGCGGGGGCGACAGGCGTGTTCTTGAATGTGACACCTGTTGGCTCGACTGCCGCCGGGTTCATCTCTGTGCGCCCGGCGAACGCGGCGGGGTCACCATCGACGTCGAACGTGAACTTCACGGTCGGGGCAAGCAACCCGAACGCGGTGTTGGTGGAGCTGCCGGTTGGTGGAGCCGATGACGGCAAGATCGAGATCACGTTTGATGCGTTCGGTGCAGCCGGACCGACCACCGACGTGCTTGTCGACGTCGTCGGCTACACCACCGACACCAGACTCAAAGCACTCGAAGCTTCCGTTGCCGCGCTCGAGGCCAAAGTTGCGCCACTGGTGAATTCAGTGGCCGCAACGTCTGGCGGCGACCAGAGGGTCACTCTGACGACGACCGATCAGATAATCAGGTCGGTGTCGCTCATGCCACCAGCCAATGGGGTCGTGTTGGTGAACTCCAGTTCCTACTTCTACGGAGGCAGTGGTCTGACGGCTCGCTGTTCACTCACGACCGGCACGGCCGTTGACTACAACTATCTGCAGATCGCCCAGGTCCCATCCAGTGACTACGCAGTAACGGGCGGAACGCGTGGCTTCGACGTGACAAAGGGAGTCCTTCTCACGGTGAACCTCGTGTGCGACAGCAGTGCCAACGTCGCGGGAGAAGTCAATGACACGAACCTGACGGCGATCTTCGCGCCGGGCTGATGGGAAACCCGGCTGTCACTGATGCCAGTGATTGACCGTAGGGACTGACGCTCTTGGTCGTCCCAAACATCGAGCGGGCAATCAGTCTGGCTTCGGCGTGGTGTTCTGAGTTCACCACCCCGCTCGACCGAGCGTGATCCACTGGGATGGTTCGCCCACGAGATCGGCAAACCAAGCAGTGAGTGGACGTGGCGACACTGGGTCGCCTATACGGGCGTCGTCGGCTTCGGTGTCGTCGCGCTCCTCCAGCTCGTCTGATTCCCCTACGGCAACGCGCCGCCTGGTGGCCCGGTGCGGGAATCGAACCCGCCCACCTGCGGACTCCATCACGCGAAGCCTCTTGGGTGGCCGATTTCCGGGCCGAGTGAACTGAACCGCTGTTGGGTTCCGCTCAGAGCCCAGGGAGCCTGGCTCCTCCAAGCCCCGGCAGTTCCGGGCACGGGATTCCGAGCTCAGCCTCGATCCAGTCAGCAGCCCACCGCCGGTGGCAGATCTCACCGGGGGTGTAGACATCCTCGAAGCACAGTCCGCGGGCTTCGATAGCGATGGGCCGGTCAGGTGCTCGTCTTGCCCGGGGCTAATGCCTCACGCTGGGGTTTCGTAGCGCAGAGCCCCATTCGATGGTCGAATGATGTGATGTATGGCCCACGGGGTGGGGGTTCGGTTCCGCGTTCCGGGAGGGTTCTTGATTCCCAACCATTCGGGCGGGGACAGCGTGGCCTCGGCTGCGTCGGTGGTGACCACTCGAACTGGACGCCTGCCTGGCTGAGCACCACCTGCGATCGTTCCAGCCAGTTCGTCACCGCCCGCGCCGACCGCGGCCAATGCTCCGGCCGGGCGCCCAGCAGGACGCCGACCGTCGCGTTCAATTCGACGAGAAGCTCGCCAGTGGTTCCAACCCATGGACCGCGATTCTGGACCAGGCTGACTACGGCCTGAGCGAACTCGTCAGCCTCGAAGGCGTCGTAGAACGAATCAGCCAAGTTTCGGCGGTACTCGTCTTCAGCTCCGGTTCCATGGGCCTTGTCGAACGCTCGAAGGAACGTTGCGAAGTCGGTCATCCGAAGGTTGCTCACTGCGTTCACGGAGTCGATGGCGGCGAGTGTGGCGACGAGCATGTTGAGCAGTGCGCCGAGCATGCGGGGCGCGATCTCGGCGATGTGCGCGTCGATGTCGCTCTCAGTGCGATAGGTGGTCGGGCGTTCGAGGTCGAAGGCCATGAGTCGCTCCTGCAGGTCGGCTCGCATCGCTCCGCCGAGCGTGATTCCATTGATCACCATGCATCGCCGGTACTTGGTTACTGCTTCTTCGTCGTCGGTCGTGACGATCGACCCGGTGCGTATCTTGGACACTCGCGATCCCGTCAACGTGGGCCTGCCGGGACCATTCGTCTCGGCAGTGTCACAAAAGTTGCAGGTGTCCGGTCCTGTGCCCACGACGACGGGAACGCAGACGCCGGCTCCGATTGGCGCGACAGGGGTGCTGCTGAACGTGACTGTGGCTGGCCCGACAGCGGATGGGTTCTTGTCGGTACGTCCCGGTGACGCCACTGGGGCGCCATCGACGTCGTCGTTGAACTTCAAAGCTGGCGACATCGTTCCGAACTCGGTGCAGGTCGGCCTACCGACCACGGGGGCGAACGCCGGTCAGATCGATATCACCTATGACGCCTTCGGCGTGGCGGGCCCGACCACCGACGTGTTGATCGACGTCGTCGGCTACACCATCGGCCACAACCACGACGACCGCTACTACACCAAATCCGAAGCCGACGCCCTTCATTCGGGACTCGTCGCTGACCCCACTGTCGTGAGGACAACGGTCAACGTCCCTGCCGGAGGGGAAACCGGTGTCAACGTGGTCGCCGACTGCCCTGCCGGCCTCCGAGCCACGGGCGGCGGCGTCGGCGCCGCCAACGGAGGGAATTCGAACGACCGGGTGCTGTTCAGCGGACGGACGGACACGTCACACAACTTCACGCAAACCGTGACGGGCGACATTCCGACTGCCTGGGCGGGCCGCTACTTCAACGGCGCCGTCGGCGCGGTTGACGTCTACGTCTGGGTCATCTGCGGATAGGACGTCTGAGGAGCACTGACCGGCCGAGTCATTGTCTCGGCCGGTCGGGAGGGGCTTGCGGCAACGAGCGAGGCGTTCGCGCGCGTAGCGGATCGATGGCCTGGCACCGGGAAGTCCGTCCGCTTACTCCCCGATGCGGCCAGATCAATCAGGGCGAAGTGGGCGGAGGTTCTTGGCCGTCGGGGTTACAAGGATTCGGGAAGACCGAATCGGGAAGTTGCCCAGACTGGATGAAGTTTATCGCACCGCCAAAGGTGCCTGGTTGCCGAGCGAAGTCGGATACAACCTCGCCGACTGTTAGCTCAGGAAAGGCTTGGTCAGCCTTGTTGAACAGGTCACCTATGCACGCCTGCCGCGCTGGCTCTCCCGCATCGACAGCACCCGCCAACCCGATACCACCGATCATCGTCCCAATCCCGCCGAACACGGCCGGGAAGGCCGACCTGAGGTCCGAACATGGCCGACATGCGACCGCTCGGCGTCTGGGAGGTCCCGGAGGGGCTTGACGAGATGACCGACGAGGAGATCGACGACCTGGCAGAGGAGACCGCCGACGCAATGGCGGTCGCCATCGAACGCCTGGAACGTATCGCCGTCCCTGTTGACATGGTGGGGCGCGGGTCGGGGAGGTGACGTTGTCCTCTGTCTGGCGGGCTCGCCAATTGAGATTGTGAGTTATGGGACCACACGAGTGGGACCCGCGAAGGAGGAGACATGCGCAAGTCAACACTGGTCGGAGGTCTCGCCGCCGTGCTGGCCTCGATGGTCCTGGTCTTGCCGCCGCCATCGGCGTCGGCCGCACCGCCTGACGGCACAGGTGACCTCTATTCCGACCTCTTTGTCGCCTTCCGGGACGTCGACGGCGTTCCGTTCCTCACCCCGACGTTCTATGAAGAAGGCCCAGAGGAGGTGGCGTGCATCCAACCGATCTCGTACGCAGAGATCCCCAGCATCACCTCCGTGGTCAATCCGGCCGACGGACGAGACGTCTACCTCGTACCGCTCGTGGGGGAGGGCTCCACCGCAGTGCTTCCCGTCGAAGCCGATACCGCTTGTGATCCGCAGCCGGCGTACCTCGACTATGCGTCGGAGGTTGAGCTTGAGCGGTTGAACCTCGTTCGTACGTCCGATGCGGTGCTCTGGAGAAAGCTTGTTGAGGTCGAGACCAGGCTCCAGGCTGCGAGCGAGATCACGCTCGACGGTGCCGGACGGATCACCACGGACGGTGCCGCGATCGACGCATCTCCCGAGCAGGCTGCAATCTACGCCGCGACAGCTGGGGACCCCCCGGCTGCTGCGTTAGAAGAAGGGCCGCCCGCCGATCCGGCGAAACCAGGGGGCCTCATGGACACCGGGACGATTCCGGGGCTCGGGAGTTCTCCTGCCTGGATCCAGCAGGGTGATTCGCCGACGGATGGATTCAACAACTGGATGTTGGCTGCGGCCGCTGTCGGCACTGCAGCAGGTAAGTCGGTGCCGATCACGATCGACACGATCGAGTACTACAACCGCATCGCAGCTCCGTCTGCGGAATTGCGGCCTCCGGACGGGGGGGTCGACGGCTGGGGGTATGCCCCGATACTCCCTCAGGTCGCCAATGGTGAGGAGTTCGTCGATTTCAGGGGCTTCAGCTACAACCGTTCCGACGTGTTCACCGGCTGTACGACATGGCTGGACGTGGGCACACTGACGTGGAAGTACGACTACGTCATCAACCGTGTGGAGTTCACCGACGTCGTCGAATTCGCGGACCCAACCAGCACGGTGGCAAACGTCGCTGGGTTCACCCAGTTGGCAGATGACGTCCGCTCGGTGATCGGGTACCTCCACGAGAACGACGTCGTGGTCAATCCGGAAACCGGTGAAGGGTTCTTCATCGACCCGGTCTTCGAAGAATCGTGCGCCGCGCAGGCGGACAAAGTCGTCGAACTCAACACGCCCGTGGACGCCGTCGACCCGACAGTGACGATCACTGCGGCACCGACAGCGACCACGACGGCAACTGATGCCACGTTCGCCTTCACGGCGACCGATGCCGCGAGCGTGCTGTGCGTGCTCGACGCAGGAGCATTCGAGCGGTGCCTGAGCCCGAAGACCTACTCCGGTCTGGAACCGGGAGCGCACACGTTCAATGTCATTGCCATGGGCGTCGCCGGCAACTTCGCGTCGGACACGCACACATGGCAAGTCGTTCCGCCCGGCGAGGACTCGATGATCGCGTCATTTAGCCCGGTGCGGTTGGCTGACACTCGGCCTGGTTGGGTTGCTGCTGATGGACTGTTCGTCGGCACCGGTCCGGTGCCGGGAGGACAGTTCGTCCAGGTGTCCGTCGCCAACCGTGGCGGGGTCCCTGCCGATGCGCAGGCGGCGGTCCTCAACGTCACCATTGCCGACCCGGTGGCCGGTGGGTACGCGACGGTGTACCCGTGTGGGACGGTTCCGTACACGTCGAGTCTGAACTACGCGGCAG
>Ga0209013_10001628_pt1 | contig 20569 bp, 16 predicted proteins | sample Cruoilmetagenom2_FD_187291 | JGI IMG/M metagenome (GOLD analysis project Ga0209013, IMG submission 187291) | Oil polluted marine microbial communities from Coal Oil Point, Santa Barbara, California, USA - Sample 2 (SPAdes) (version 2) | ecosystem: Environmental > Aquatic > Marine > Oil seeps ...
ATCAGCCTCCAACTGCTGCGAATAAATCAATTCTTTGGTTATCCATTTCATTATTCCTGCTCCAGAGGAAAAAATCAGATAATCGATAGGGAAATCTTCCGGCAAAACCGCCATAGCAGAATATAAAGTACGTCCCGTTGCAACGACACGAGTAATTCGCAGCTGTTCTAAACTTTCAAGACATTTGTAATTTCTCTCGCTCACTTCGCCTAAAGATGGAAGCAGTGTTCCATCCAAATCGGTAACAACAATTTTTATCTGATCAGCCATACACAGAGATTTCAACAACTGCTAAAATTACATTTTTATGTCGACAATTATTCACAGACCATTCGTAAATTAGGTGTGAAATTAATCAACAAAAATATTTTCTTAATTCAATGGCTTCCCTTTTTTCCGTAGTGCTCTTCTTATCCTTATCGGATCAACAATCATTCTGGCCGATTTGTACGACAAATAAAACTCCCTATCCTCTTTCAATAATTCCATTAAAGGATCCACTTGGTTTTTTAGAATCTGATACGCTTCCGCGATCTCAGCCTTCAAAATCAAAATAGTAGTATGTCTTTCCGAAATCAGTTGGCGAGGTTCTGTCATCAACTTTTCAAACCGATGTATTTTATGCTTCAAATCATGTTTCATCTCCTGTGTTAAACCAAACTCTTGTAATTCTTTAAAAACAGGTTTTATCAATTCCAATAGGTTCTTAGAATAATCCAGCAAGCGGAACTGCGGCAATTTATCACTTAGCTCACTTTTTGAAGTAATTAAATAAGTCCGGATATTCTGCTTTTTGTTGATAAACGCATAAGCTTTTAAAACACTTCCCACCTGGTGAGCTGAAAATGCAAGTTCTTGCTGTGCCAATTTTTTATTTTCTGAAGGTTTGCGGGGAATACTCTGTCGTTTCACGATTAGCTCCTCTATTTTTAGAGATCTTTCTTCTAAATCAGCCACTGTTTTTATCAATCGGGGTATCCTTCGGTATTTCGTCTGATTATCCTTCAGAATCAACATTACCTGTTGTAAGGCATTGTAACGGGCATTTGTTCTTTTATCCATTAAAATCAATTTTCAGGGAGATATTATCCTGTTATTATCTCCCTCTAAATTAATAAAGATCGATGACTTATCAACACAATTAATCGGGATAATATCAATTACTCACAACACGATGTTTATATCAATTATCATATTGTCGTAGTCTGTCTGGATTCTTAATGATACTATCGGGATAAAGTAGTTTACTGATGAATAAATAAATTAATTAGACGGGGGAATTTAATAGTTTGATAAGATTATGCAGAAGTCTGATGATCTATTAACAATAGTTAATTCACTAACGTATTTAACAACCGGGAGTAAGTGATTATCTACCGAAGCCATATAGAAAACTTCCATGCCAATCGTTCGGTAATTTTGTGTTTAATAATGGTGATATATGAGAAGCCAACCGCTCCTTATCTCAGGCTTCACTCCTGCATTTTCGCATTACCTGTAATAAATGTAGCTTTCCTAAAAATAAGCCCTCACCTCCATACCTCCCAAGTGGATGATTTTACCCATCTCACTTTGTCTGCCATTATAGGTGATATTCAATTGAAAGATTTTAGACAATTGCTGATTAAATGCCAGACTCCAGCTGGCATTTTTCCCGGGTAGGAATCCTTCCAGCATTTCGTAAGCTATGGAAGTATTGGACTCAGCATTAAAATCGATATTCAGAAAATTAAAACTTGCTGTTAAATTACCGGTTTTGGCGATAGCATAATTACAGTTGGCGCCAATATTGTGCGTTGTCGATTGCTCATTTCCCAAATGGTTATCCTTTTGCTGATAAGTATAATTCAAGCCAAACTGAAAGGCCAGCGTTGCCTGAAATTTAAGTTTCAATTCATTTTTCAGCTCCTTTAACTGATAATCCTTATCGGTAAAATATTCGTTTGTCAGTCTTTTTTCACTCCAATCAGCCCGATTGCTTAGCAAATTCGAATTCCCTATTTTCCAGTTAAAACGAATACCATCCTGATTAAACTTGCGCCGCTCAAAACCTTGCGTAAGCAGTTGCTTGCTATTACTGCTCAAATGAATCAAATCCCAATTCGTCTTCGATTTTACTTTTTTATAAGACAAGGTATTTTGAAAGCTCGAGTTAACGGTCAACAACTGATCGTTTGCTGTAGCTGATTGAAAAGGATTGGCATACAAATTAAAGTTATCACTAAGACTCTTTCTTGATATCCGATAAGCAAATCGATTACTAAATCGCGACAAAAAGCTTACTACTTTCCTTTTCGATTTTAATCGCTTTAATCTCAGATAAAGAGTTTGACGGAATTCGCTGGTATACACTTTTTGGTAATTACTGGTGTTTGTGGCTACCCTAATATATTTCGCCTCATCCTTAAAACTGGCTATTTCAAATTCGTTTAGCTCCTTAATTTCGTTGCTATTATAATCCGACCAGCGATAAACGCCCTGCCCGGCATTCACCTCTACATAGGTAAATTCTTTCTCGCTCTCCAAGCCAGATCCAATATCGTAATAAGTGGACGATTGCAGCAATCCTTTTCCTATTCGGGCCTGATGTTCTAATCTTCCGAGGAATGTATTTTCAGGCTTTTCGCTAGTATAATCTTTATCTAATATGGACAGTTTCCGATAAACGGTTTCTAATTTCAACTGATTTTTCCTGTTCTTTTTCAGCCAAATCTCCCCTCCAAAATCCTGCGATTCGCTTTGCGCCTTCAAGTTTTTCTCCTTAGGCAAAAAATCTTTACGCTTGCGATAATAGGCCTGAAAAGTATTGATAGCAGAATCTCTGCTGGCAATAAAAAACTTATAGGAATAAAAGAAAAAGCTATTCTCCTGCAATTGTCCGGATTCTTTTTGCTCCCATCTATTGTTTTCATTTTCGGTTTCCACTCCTATCTTCGCAAATGATAAAGCGTAGGAAGTATTCATGCTGTGGCGATAAAAATTACTCTTCACCCCCTCCTGATCGGTAGATAAAGTATTTCCCGAAAATAGAACCGACCATCTTTTTTGATCGTAATTCAGATGAATGCCATGTTTTAATCCCTGATAATCCGAAGCTTTTTGCAGAAAAGATATATCGTAGCTTGCAGCACCCCAATTCCCATTCGAAAATACATTTTGCAAAGAATAGTAATCCTCATTCAAATCCATCATCTCAGCAGAAATATTCCAATCTCTCTCAAATTCTACTGATCTGAAATTCTCTATCGCCTTAAAATCTTTCTGAATATGATGAAACCGAAAAGAAGTCTTAAATACCTTTAAAGTATCGGTAAAAACACGCTTCTTTTGGATAGAAAAATCCACGGCTACCCCTTGATTATCCTTATTATCCTGCTTCGAAAAAGTATTCAGATCCAGATTACTCCATGCCAGTTCCATTCGGGATTTTAAATTAGGACTCAATTGATACTCGGCACCAAATGTCAGCATCTCCTGTTTCTGTGGAGCTATTAACTTCACAATTGGCTCAAAATCTCCTTGAGGCAAACCATTTACCGGATTCACCCATTCATAAACCCTCCCGTTAGTGGCAGAATTTACCTGCACATAATTACCCTTTCCACTCCCCACAAAAGAGAAATTCACCCTGTAAATCGCACTATCTGCATTGGTCGAGTATTCGTATACTTCGTACTGCTTCTCCCCTAGCTTTTTACTTATTTTTCGATACAAGACAAAATCATTGGAATATTCAACCTTCTGAACATTGGGAACGCTAGCCAGATCTAAATTATCGCCTACGCTTAATAGCAACTGTTTATTTTCCTTGCTCAACGCCTGATCGATACTTTGATTCTTACTATCCTGTTCCTTATAATAGTTCAACCATATTTTACCTTTTTTTGTAGTGTATTCGTTGCTATTAAAAATGAGATAACGAGCATAGTTTTCCTGAGAATACTCAAACTCCACCACAATTCTTGAATTTCTTGTGATAGGATGATTAGTAGTAAATGTCAATTCTGCAGTATTGTAATTAATCACATAGTCGTTTTTTTCTCCCCGAATCAAACGCTCTCCATCCACAAATACTTTCTCCGATCCCGCCAATACAACAATATAGGTCTCATTATTAGCACCAATTAAACGATAGGGTCCTTGAACTCCTTCGATCCCATCAAGCTCCAATCTGTTAAATTTTCCTTTGGCTATAGAAGCACTAATGGTGGATTTAAATTGGCTTCCATTCTTTTTTCCTTCACTAAGCAAGCCCGAAAACTTTCCCCCTTGTACTTTCTTATAAAAACGCATATATGTTCCTTCGGGAGATTCTATCTCGTAATCGCCTAAGGTAAGCTCCTTTTTATCATCGTAAATCTGAATATAGATTCTATCAAAATCCTGGATTGTTTGCGTGTTACCATCAGGCTGAATTGGCACATTATTGTCTGATATCGCAGCTAGTATGTGCACATCATCCGACAGCTTTCCGGATAATTGTAGATTCAGATTCGAATTCACCACCACATCCTGATTATTCCCGAAAGATATTCCCCGGGAATAATTACCCTGCTTTTCCATATTACTATTCCCCAACACACCAATTCTGCTCAAAGAACTACCAATCGAATAGATGCGGGGACGAGCATCCGATCCAGCTAAATTTAACTGCGACAAATCCCGCTGATAAACTGGTTTCAGCACATTGTAAGGATAAATACGATACACTATTCTAAAGGAATCTTTCCTGGATTTTAATTCCCTGGAAGGAAGCCATAAGCCATTGGCCGGATCAATGCGATATAAGCTTTTATCCACCTCTTTATGTTGATAAAATACTTTCACACTTGCAGGTAGTATCAATAAGGAATCCAAGGTAATGCTATCCTGTTGAGCAAATAGGTACTTGCTTCTCAAATTACTTTGCCTTTGAGCAATGCAATTAGCAGCAAATAAAAACAGCAATATGAACAGGATTTTATTTTTCAACAGATTTAATCTCTTAGGTTCAGTTCCGGGTCAGGGAAAATGAGTTCGTTCTATTATAAACGAAATCTAAGTTTTAAAATTATTAGTTTTGCAAGGAATAAAGATAACGAACCTGAGGCGTTAAACATTAATTTTCTTCGAATATGGTTTTTCTGTACAAGATTTCTATCCATTTATATGTTTTCATGGTGAACATAGCATTTTTTTTTAATCCAAAAGCTAAACAGTGGATATCCGGACGCAAAAACATCTGGAAAAAAATGGAAAAATCCTTACGAGGAGAGACTAATTTAGTATGGTTTCATGCCGCCTCGCTTGGTGAGTTTGAACAAGGTCGCCCCGTAATGGAAACTTTTAAAACCAACTATCCGGAGTATAAAATATTACTCACCTTCTTTTCTCCATCGGGTTACGAAGTGCGCAAAAACTATAAAGGGGCTGATTTCATCTTCTATCTGCCTGCTGATTTTCACAAAAATGCAAAACGATTTATGGAATTGGCTCAGCCGAAAATGGCTTTCTTCATTAAATATGAGTTTTGGCATTATTATTTAAAAGAATTAAAAGACAGAAATATTCCAACCTATATTTTTTCAACAATCTTCCGTCCCAACCAATTATTTTTCAAATCCTACGGTACATTTCATAGGAAAATGCTTACTGCCTTCACTCATCTGTTCGTACAAAACCAGGAATCAAAGGAATTATTGAGTAGTATAGGATTCGATAATGTTAGCATAGCCGGAGATACTCGCTTCGACCGGGTTTACAGTATTGCTGCGAACTCAAAGACACTTCCCGACATGGAGAACTTCAGTGCCTCCAGACCTGTTTTGATAGCAGGAAGTACCTGGCCAAAAGACGAAGACAATATTATTCGTTATCTGAATACAAACACCTCTGACTATAAATATATCATCGCTCCGCATGAAGTGGACGAAGATCATATAAAAAACATCCTCGGCAAGATTAATAAGAAATGGGTGAGATACACCAAAGCCAATAAATCAGAAATAGAAACTGCCGAAGTGGTAGTGATCGATTGTATTGGAGTGTTGTCCTCTCTTTATCGCTATGGCGATATTGCCTATATTGGAGGAGGCTTTGGAAGAGGAATACACAATACGCTGGAGGCTGCAACCTTTGGTTTACCCATTCTTTTCGGTCCTAATTATCAAAAATTCCAGGAAGCAAAAGATTTAATAGCAATCGAAGCTGCATATTCTTATGAAAACTACGAGGATTTAGAAAAATATTTCGACAAGTACCATAAAAACGTTGAATTTAGACAAACTTCCGGTCAAAAATCTAAAAATTACGTGGATGAAAAGAGAGGTGCAAGCATCAAAATTCTTTCCTCGATCAAATCCTAATTACTATTCAAAATTATATTCATAGTAGTTCTCCCATGTTTACTGGGGGTGCCACTATTTTGCTGTTTGTTTTTTACCAAACTCCTGTTTTCGGTGGTGAAACAACTTGTTTTACTCGATTGTTTTCGCTATCTGAATTATCCGTTAAATTTTCCTTTCGGAAAACTTTTGCAAATTTTAAAAATATTATATGGCTGTTTATCTGAATATTAACAAGTAACTGTGGATAACTTTTCTTTAAATTCAAGATTCATTGTTGTACAAATAGTTCACATTACCTAACTTGCAATGTACAATTTCTCGGCTACTAGTACTAGCCATCTGATTGATATTGAGAGATAGAAACCCTATGTTTAAACCACTTTATTTAGAACCTGAATGGAAGTAATGGAGAAGCAGCGACAAGCTAAGGAAATGAAAGAAACTTTCGACCCAAAAGAAGCATTTGAAGCATCTTTTAAATATTTTAAAGGAGATGAACTAGCAGCACGTGTTTGGCTGAACAAATACGCACTAAAGGATTCCTTTGGAAATATTTATGAAAAGACCCCCAATGACATGCATCGTCGAATTGCAAAAGAAATTGCAAGAATCGAAAAACGATACCCAAACCCCATGTCAGAAGATGATATATTTTCTGTCCTAAAGGACTTTAAATATATCGTTCCTCAGGGAAGTCCTATGTCTGGAATTGGCAATAAATTTCAGGTTGCCTCCTTATCCAATTGTTTTGTTATTGGAAATGATGGTGATTCAGATTCCTATGGTGGTATCATGAAGATTGATCAAGAACAAGTTCAATTAATGAAACGAAGAGGTGGTGTGGGTCATGATTTATCTCACATTCGCCCCAAAGGTTCTCCTGTTAAAAATTCGGCACTAACTTCAACAGGTATTGTACCATTCATGGAGAGATATTCTAATTCTACTCGCGAAGTAGCCCAGGATGGTCGTAGAGGTGCATTAATGTTGAGTGTCTCGGTCAAACATCCCGATTCGGAAGAATTCATCGACGCGAAATTGGAACAAGGAAAAGTGACTGGTGCCAATGTTTCAGTGAAAATTCATGATGAATTCATGAAAGCTGTATTAGATGGCGAAAAATACTCTCAACAATATCCAATAAATTCCACACAGCCTACCTACACAAAAGATATTGATGCAGGTAAACTTTGGAATAAAATTGTTCACAACGCCTGGAAATCAGCCGAACCAGGAATATTATTCTGGGATACCATTACAAGAGAATCTGTACCCGATTGTTATGCTGATTTAGGATATAAAACTGTTTCCACCAATCCTTGTGGTGAGATTCCATTGTGCCCATACGATAGCTGCCGATTACTTGCAATAAACTTGTATAGTTATGTGGAAAATCCTTTCACCAAGAAAGCGAAGTTCAATTTTGATTTATTCAAAAAGCATATTGGCTTAGCACAACGTATTATGGATGACATCATTGATCTTGAATTGGAAAAAATTGATGCAATTATTGAAAAAATAATTTCAGATCCTGAAGACGCCGAGATAAAAAGAGTAGAACAAAAGCTTTGGGAAAACATTCAAAACAAAGCTAAAGAAGGCAGAAGAACAGGAGTAGGAATAACCGCCGAAGGAGACATGTTAGCTGCTCTTGGAATGCGTTACGGAACAAATGAAGCGATAGACTTTTCTGTTGAAGTTCATAAAACTATCGCCACCGAAGCATATCGGTCTTCCGTATATTTAGCCAAAGATCGAGGAGCCTTTAAAATTTTCGATAAAAATCGAGAGACTAAAAACCCATTTATTCTTCGATTAAAAGAAGCAGATGAAAAGCTATATACGGATATGGCTAAATATGGAAGAAGAAATATTGCTTGTCTAACTATAGCACCAACCGGTACAACCAGTTTAATGACTCAAACAACTTCCGGCATAGAACCTGTATTCCTGCCTGTTTACAAACGCCGCCGAAAAGTTAATCCAAACGATAAGGATGTTAAGGTTGACTTTGTTGATGAGATAGGTGACAGCTGGGAAGAATTCGTTGTATTCCATCATAAATTTGTGACTTGGATGGAAGCAAATGGAATTAATGCAGCCCAACATTTTTCTGATGAGGAAATTGAGGCATTGATTGAAAAATCACCATACTATAAAGCCACATCAACTGATGTAGACTGGCTGCAAAAAGTACGAATGCAGGGTAAAGTTCAAAAATGGATAGATCACTCTATCAGTGTAACTGTTAATTTACCAAACGATGTTCCGGAATCATTGGTTGGCGACCTATATATTGAGGCATGGAAAAGTGGTTGCAAAGGTTGTACAGTTTATCGTGATGGGTCTCGCTCTGGTGTATTAATAGCACACGACAAGAAAGAAGATTCTAAAGATATGCCCGAAAAGCGTCCTGCGGAATTAGATGCTGACGTTGTTCGATTCCAAAACAATAAGGAAAAGTGGATCGCATTTATTGGTTTATACAAAGGACAACCTTACGAAATTTTTACCGGTATTCAAGATGACGAAGAAGGCATATTACTCCCTAAATCAGTAAATAAAGGAGTAATTATCAAACGTAAGGATGAAGAAGGTAACACGAGGTACGACTTCCAATTTTGTAACAAACGTGGTTTTAAAACAACTTTTGAAGGGTTATCCTATAAGTTTGATAAGGAATTCTGGAACTATGCAAAACTAATATCAGGCGTGTTACGACATGGTATGCCAATAGAACAAGTTGTGAATTTGGTGACTGATCTTCAATTGGATAGCGAAAACATAAACACTTGGAAAAATGGAGTGGAACGCGCATTGAAAAAATATATTCCTAATGGAACAAAAGCTAAGGGAATGAAATGTACAAGCTGTGGATCCGAGCATATTATTTATCAGGAAGGATGTTTGATTTGCCAATCATGTGGTACATCTAAATGTGGATAAACTAATTCACTATATCCAATTAAAAGCTAAAAGAGGGAACTTCATACGGAGCTCCCTCTTTCTATATTGTAATCTTGGAAATTATAATTTTCTCAAAAAAGATTTTTTACTTTTTTAAAACCCAACAGAATGATTTTGGATTTTTTGCAATCACTTTTTTCTTAAAAGAATCGACAGAAGATCTTTTATCAAATTGATTAATTGCTACTGAAAAAAGATTTTTATTTCGAATAATACTTGCTGGATATGCATTCGCCACCAATTCTTTACGCAATATTTCGGCATTCTTCATCGAAGTAAAACTTCCTGCAATCAAATAATATTTACCTTTTAAAGGTACTTTTGCTTTTACCTTATTATTAGAGATTTTAGGCTCAAAACGTACATATTCCTCTGGTGGCGATATTTGGATTAATGATGCCGATATCTCAGTTTTCACATCATCATTCTTATTAAACCAACTCATAGATGCAGAACTTATATTAGGCAAGTTTACTGAGCTCGTTGGTATCAGTGCAATAACCAGAGCAAAAGGCAAAGCTGCAGCCGCATACCACATTCTTTTTCTGGTAAATATCTCCTTAATTTTATTCTTATCAGCTAAAATTATTTTTGGCTCCGAAAATGACAATTGCGGGATTTTTATTTTCTCCAATCCAAAAGCATCCACCAAATAATTCAAATCCTCCGATGGATCAAATTGCAAATTATATCTTCTATCCGTATAAAAGGTTCCTATTTGCTTTAAAGTTACTTTCTCACCTCTCTGGATTCTTACACTTACATCTTCAATAAAAAACCTAACAGACTTCTCAGCCTCTACATAATCTAAATTTTCAGAATCAGCTACCCTGTGAATTAGTAAACCATCATTTTGGATTAAATTACGGTTAAATCCAATCGCTTTCGTAGGTGGCAAAAACACTGAATTATTTTCATCAATTTCAGCAGATCTATAATTAGCCACAAACCCTCCAAAACCTGGTAAGATTACGCAATCATGAATAAATAGTAAATCCGATATATATTTTGATACTTCAAGCATAGTACACAAATATAATTAAAAATAAATGTCACTCAAATGGATATCTTGCACACAAACACCAACTACCTGTATGCCAGCACTTTTAAAAATGAAATTATATTTTCCCAATTTATTTAAGCATATCAAACAAAAAGGTTATAATTTTACTTATCAATTTGAACACAATTATCTAATTATGAAAAGACAAATACTTGTAACCGGAGGAATTGGTTATATAGGCTCTCACACAACACTTGAACTCCAAAAAAATGGCTATGAAGTAATTATTGCCGATAATCTATCAAATTCTAAAATTGAGGTACTTGATGGAATTGAAGCAATTAGCGGAATTCGTCCAGTATTCGAAAAAATAGATTTAAGTGATCGAGAGGAAACAAGACTATTATTCGAAAAATATCCAAAATTGGAGGCAATTATTCATTTTGCAGCAAACAAAGCTGTTGGTGAATCTGTTGAAAATCCATTACTTTATTATCGAAATAATTTAAATTCTTTAATGAATATTTTGGAAAACATGAATACACACAATGTGTGTAATCTTGTTTTTTCTTCATCTTGCACTGTTTATGGGCAGCCAGATTCTTTACCCGTTACTGAGTCTACTCCACGAAAAGAAGCAGAATCTCCATACGGAAATACTAAATCAATTAGCGAAGATATGATGCGTGATACTATCAAAGCACATCCAATGCTAAAAGGTATTGCATTAAGGTATTTTAATCCAATTGGTGCTCATCCAAGTGCAAAAATAGGAGAATTACCCCTTGGTGTACCAAACAATCTGATTCCTTTCCTAACACAAACCGTAGCAGGTATTCGTCCCGAATTAAATGTTTTTGGAAACGACTACAACACTCCAGATGGTTCTTGTATAAGAGATTACATTAATGTTGTTGATTTGGCAAAAGCACACGTTATTGCAATCGAGAGACTCATCGAAGATAAGCAAGGCCAGCACTACGAATATTTTAATGTTGGTACAGGTGAAGGTGTTTCGGTACTAGAAATAATCAATGCATTTGAAAGAGCAACAGGAGAAAAAGTACCCCATAAAATAGTAGATCGACGTTCTGGAGATATTGAGAAAATTTATGCGGACACTACACTTGCTAATAAAACACTCGGTTGGTCGTCACAAAAAACATTAGAAGAAACCTTGCTATCGGCATGGAAATGGCAACTTGCAATCACTCACCTAGAATCTAATTAATATCACATGCAAGCTCATTACAATTAAATAAACCACAAGAAATGAAAAAGATAATTCTTATTACCGGAGGGGCTGGATTTATCGGTTCACATGTTGTTAGACTGTTTGTGAATAAATATCCAAATTACAAAATTGTGAATTTAGATGCGCTCACTTATGCCGGTAATTTGGAGAATCTTAGCGATATTGATTCCTTTGATAATTATAGCTTTGTAAAAGGTGATATTACCGATTATAGCTTTGTGTCTGATTTATTTCAAAAACATCAATTCGATGGTGTTATACATTTAGCTGCTGAATCTCATGTGGATCGATCTATTTCAGATCCTATGGCATTTATTACAACAAATATTGTGGGAACTGTTAATCTGCTAAATGCTGCAAAGGAAATATGGAAGGATAATATGGAAAACAAAAAATTTTACCATATTTCTACAGATGAAGTGTACGGTTCTTTAGGAAAAGAAGGCAAATTTACCGAGACTACTTCCTATGATCCAAGAAGTCCGTATTCGGCTTCAAAGGCAAGTTCTGATCATCTGGTAAGAGCGTATCATCACACCTATAATTTACCCGTTGTACTTTCGAATTGTTCTAACAACTATGGCGCAAACCAGTTTCCAGAAAAGTTAATTCCATTGGTAATAAATAACATTAAAAATTCCAAAGCCTTACCTATTTATGGCAAAGGAGAAAATGTGAGAGATTGGCTTTTCGTAGAAGATCACGCTTTAGCAATAGACCTTATTTATCATACAGGTAGAATTGGAGAAACATATAACATTGGAGGTAATAACGAATGGTCCAATTTAGATTTAGTTAAAAAACTATGCGATATCATGGATCGTAAATTAGGACAAGAAATTGGAACCTCACAAAAACTCATCACATTTGTAAAAGATCGTGCCGGACATGATCTTAGATATGCGATTGACGCTTCTAAAATTAAGAATGAACTAGGATGGGAACCAAGTATTGAGTTTGAAGAAGGTTTTGAGAAAACCATCGACTGGTATTTATCCAATATTAATTGGTTACATCACATTCCATCAGGAGACTATGAAAAATATTATGAATCTCAATACAAGAACAGATAAAATACAAGGGACTGTCTAATTTAGGCAGTCCCTTATTAGAATTGTTACAAATTAAAGTTAGGTTTATTTAAAAATAGTTCGTGACCCAAATGCCCTAAAACCAACCAAAATAGAAACACAGCCACTCTCAATTTCCGCTTTATTTTTATTCTGAGGAACAAGAATTCTGACAATAAAATCATCCGTACTTTCTACCATAAAATCCCAGAGATCGGTATAGCCCTCGTCAGCATTATCGTACAGTAAATTATTATCGGTATCAAACAATTGAAATTGAAGTTTCCCCAATTCATCCTCTCCTTTAACCAGAATTCTATACTCCTGATCTTTATAAAAAGTGAGCCTCAATTCAGCTGTTTCCCCTTCTGATAGAACAGTGTTATTCAATTGACCATTAAAAGTATAAGGAGTCAATTGAGGAATACATTGCTTTTTAGTATATTCATTGCATTGTGCACAAGATACCGTAGGGAGTATGGCTAAGCTTATATAAATAATGATATTCTTAATAGTCATCTTCATTGTATTGGTTTTTGGTACTCGATATTCGGATTTACAAATCAGTTATTTTAGCTCTAATACGATTGTTTATACTTTGAATCTTTTTAATCGTTTCTTTTGATGCCGTGAGCCTAACATGATTTCCAATTACATTTTTCCCATTCTTTACTTTAACACCTGAGCCAGCTTTCCTACTTTGTACAATTTCCTGAAAACTTGCATCCAACTCCTTTAAATCCAGAAGGATCTGTTCAATTTTAGAGTCATTCCGATACTGATTTAAAATACCAATAAGATTTGAAACCGAATGTTTTTGCTGAGAAATTAAACTAATCATCTCTTTCTGAGGATTTTTTAGATCGACTATATTTGTCGCTAGATATAAGGTTTCAATCCAGCCACCAAAGACTATTAGAGCAGCAGTCTCACCTCTTTCATTTTCTTTAAGATAACTGTCCGACCTTGTAAAGGTATCGGATATAATATTCAATAATGAATCCTGATTTTCAAGATTTTTCTCTACTCTTTGCGCAGTAAGTCTTTCCTGCTCCTCTGGAATTCCCAACTCACGTGTAAACTTCTTTATTACGGCTAAATAACGAGCCGCATCCTGAAATTGTTCATAAATACGAATATAACTTAAATCAGCCCCGTAAACACCAACATTAATTGCAATGTCTGCCTGAGAAAGATAGTTACTAGCATGACTCACATCATTCATTAAATCTGGTTGATACAATAAATTCATTTTCTTAATGATTTCGGTAACCTCAATAGGACTTGGCACATTATAAAACACATTTTTTACAGGAATAACAGATTGCCTTTGCGGGATAGATGATTCTATTCTATTTTCATGAACCTGCTTCTTATTTTGGCATCCATAACTTAGCATTGCATTAGCCAAAATCAAAATAAAACAGCATATTTTAATAGATATTTTAAGCATATATTTTAACGTTTTATTGAGTATGTTTTTGTAAGAAACTTAAAGTTATACTTTTATACATCACACACAAATAAAAAATAGATATATAAGTGTATAATTGAAAAACATCTCAATTGAAGCAACAAATAGAATTTATTGGCGTAAACAACGAGTTACAAACAAATATTACAAGGAAGAAAACTAAGTGAAATGTTGTAAAAAAAAGTATCTCAACAGAGGTGATTTGCGAATAAAAAAAAGGTAGACTTATGAAAATCGGGATTCTTATTGGGCGAATTGGTGGAGTAGATGGTGTAGCACTTGAGACTGAAAAATGGATTACTGTATTGCGTAAAATGGGGCATGAAGTTTATACTCTTTCAGGACAATTCGAAGAACGTAAAATAGATCCCGAATTTGAAACCTTAGTGCCTGAAATGTCATTTTTCTCTCCAGAAGGTTTTTGGGGACAGAAGAAAGCATTTCATTTTCCAGATAATAATATAAATGAACTCCTAGAACACATTCACTTTTATGCTGATTTAATTGGAAATAAAATTATTGATTGGGCTAAGTCTAAAAAAATTGAAGTTCTAATATCTGAGAATGCATCAGCACTTCCAGCACATATTGAGATGGGCTTAGGGATAAAAAAAGCAGTTGTTGAACTCGGTATTCCTACGATAACACACGACCACGATTTTTATTGGGAGCGGGGAGGTCGTTATAACTCCCCATATCAAGAAATTAATGATATTGTAGCTGAAAACTTCCCTTTAAGGCTACCTAATGTGTTTCATGCTGTAATTAACACATATGGCCAAAACACACTTGCTAAGCGTTTCGCTCGCGAGGCAATTTTAGTTCCAAATGTCATGAATTTCAATCTCCCTTTTGGAGAAATTAACGAAACGAATATCAATCTGAAAAGAAATCTTGGCTTAAAGAAAGATGATTATATTTTGGCTCAAGTAACCAGAATTGTTCGCAGGAAAGGAATTGAAACAGCAATTAGCTTAATTCACAAACTCGAAGACAAACATGCGAAATTAATTATTACCGGAAGTCATTCTGATGATGAAGGCAACATTTATTATCAGGAGTTGATGGACCAAATTCATGAATTAAAATTAGAAGGACAGGTAATTTTCGCATCTCATATTATCAAGAACAATAGAAGACAAATTCCGGGAAGTAAAGCTTATTCCTTATCTGATGCATATGCACACGCCAAGGCAAGTACTTATTTTAGCACCTACGAGGGATTTGGCAATGCATTTATCGAATCAGTGATGGGCAGATGCCCTATTTTTGTAAACAATTACAAACCTGTATATTGGCCGGATATTGGGAGCAAGGGATTTAAAACCGTTATGCTGGAAGATAATGTAATTACCGAAAGGGCTTTATCTGATATGAAAGAAATCATTCACAATCAAACATTAAACCAGGAAATTGGAGAATATAACTACCAACTTGGTAAGAAATATTTTTCCTTCGACACTTTAGAGAAGAAGCTTCAAGTACTATTAGAAAAAACTACACATATATAAAACATTTTTTTGCGCGTTTACAAGCCTCTCAAATCAATTTTTCCTTTGAAATGAATTAACTACTTATTTGAGTTTTAAACCCAATAGTTTCTACTTTTGCAGCAATTTCTTTTAGCTCATTTAATGATATTTTCTCCAAATCATCAATAGGAGTATCTCTGGAAATAGTGTAGATCATTACTTCTTTGGGTTTAATTTTCACTAAATGTCCCAACCAAGTTTCTATTTCTCGATCTAAGGTATTGTCAATAATCTTATTTTTATACTTGCCCCTTATAAATAACGTTTGTATTATTAAATTACCATTAAATTTCGAAAGCAAATCTACTGTTTTAGATAAATTAAAAGATCCTACTGGCTGATCAAGATCCATAATCGTTTTTTCAAATCCGCCATCTAACTTTAGAATATTATCATCTACTTTATTCAATGCATCAAAAACAGTTTTCCTATGAATCATTGTTGCGTTGGATAAAACCGCAATTCTAGCGTCAGGAAAAATCTCATCGCGGACTTGGATGGTATAATCTATTATATCAGCAAACGCTGGATGTAGGGTTGGTTCTCCATTACCTGCGAAAGTAATCACGTCAGGAGTTTCCATCTTGTTTTTCATTTCAGTAAGTTTCTCCCGAAGTCTGGTTTTAACCAAATTTATATCATGAAAACTAATCTTTTGATCATGATGATCAGGATTCCATCCGCATTCACAATAAATGCAATTAAAACTGCAAAGCTTACAATCATTTGGTAAAAGATTTACGCCTAAAGAAACCCCTAATCTCCTGCTCTTTACAGGACCGAATATAATTTTATCAAAAAGAAAAGTTGTCATTTTTTATATTTTAAGTAGCAAATTTAGACAAATTCCTCTATTACGGCTCTAGATCATAGCAATTTCAACTATTCCTTGACTTTTATCATTTTATTTTCAACTAATATTCATGAACTTTCTTTAACTAAAATAAATTTCAGATTTTCTCTTTATAGAGAATTAAACCATCTTATCTATTTAAGCATTAAAAAAGATTTCCTCAAACATACAATCAGATGAAACTGTCGAAACACATTTGGAAAGATGAATATGAACTTAAAGTTCAAATTCTTGACGATCAACACAAAAAATTTATTACCATTATTAATCTGCTAGTTGATACTATTAATAAAAAAAATGTGAAGAATAACATGCCTCAAATATTCTTTAAATTAATGAATCATGTAGAAAATTACTTTTTGCAAGAAGAAATACTTCTTAAAAAATATCCTGAATGCGATTTTGAAAACCTACAAAAAGATCATCTATATTTTATCAATCGTATTGCAAAATTCCAAAATGATTTTAATGAAAAAGGGCCTAATATTGCTTCAAAATTATTAGAATTCCTCAATTACTGGCTGTCAGATAGAATAAAAACTTATAACAAAAACAATATTGTTTATCTTCAAGAAAACGACAATTAATAGTCTGAATATCAATCAAATTATCACTTTCAAACTTGTCTTTTCTGTAAATTTAAAATCTTTAAAATCGATATTTGATAATAAGTTTAAGCCTGGAGTTTTACTCATTTCTAAACTTCCCAAATTTTCTTCTAACCCTAAGTATCTTGCTGTGTGAATACTTGCCCATTTGATTAATTCCCAAATTTGAAGCTCTGGAAATTGTTGTTGGATGTATTTTAATTCTTCTAAAACACTCAATTTTTGATACATTCCTAATGATCCGGTTCCTATACAAAATTGATTTTGCATTTGTAAATCCAAAACAGGGAAACAAGCTAGTGTATGTCGATTAATTAGTATAGGAGTTTGATCGAGAGCCGTATAATTGCCTACCTGATAGTCAATATAATTATCCTCAGAATTTACATTTCTAAACAGAACTTTAGAATTCTGTTTTATCTGAACACCTTCTTCTGTAGGAAAAAAATCAGCAGCTCCTTTAGTACCAAAAGCTTCCATATGATTAATACCTCTTTGTATGGAAAATGCATCAGGACGATGTTCCCGGAGTTGTTTTTCTAAATTACTTAAAAAATCAATTTGAAAAAACGACAAAAAATCTTCTTTACTAAAAGTAGGCCAACTAAGTAATCCAAACCCATCTATAAAGCCAGGAATTAGTATTCCATTATAGAATTCCAAATCCTGAATTTCCTTAACCTTTCCATTTGTATCAATAAGATCTTGGATTTTATTATCATCATCCAATACTATAATCCCATTTTTTAATGGTTTAGAGCTTACTGGATATATATAGTTTGCAGAAATTTTCCTCATAACCAACAAATCCTTTTACGGAATCCGAACACCTTCAAGATCTCTATCTAATCTCAGCAATTCTTCACCTTCATTAATTATAGTATCGGGCTTAATTTGCGGATTAAAAATAAATATATTCTTGATTTCGTAGTGTTGTGTGAATTGTGGCAAATCATTAGAATTCGCAAAGATATTACCCTTCAATTGAGTGTACGATGAATCAGGATATTCCATTTGAATTTCATAATCATGAAATTTAGAATCCTTAATAATCTTCTTGGAATCGAAACGGACAATTTGTCCATTCGTTGTATCATTTTTCCAAAAATACGCCTCCATTCTAGGCTCATAAGTCTGATCATTATGATATATTTTGATCTTTGCCCGAATGGTATAAATACCTTTCACATGAATAGGAACCGAAAAATTAAAACTAGGCTTCCCTTGTGCTGGAATCTTCCACTCTTGTCTTTTCCTCCATAGATTTACAGTATCCTGCTCCAATTTAGTGTTCTTTAATTCAATTCGCAGTTTAGTTTCCAATCGATTTAATGAATCAATAATTTTATCATAAATTTTCGTGTACTCAATTGTGTTTAAAGAATAGAACTTCACACAAGAATCGAATTGAGCAGCTGTTATATTATACTTTTGGTAAATTGAATTATAATAGTAACTCGGACGATAATTTTGACCAGATCTATATATATTTTCGGCAGTCAAAGTTCCATCACCAATATGAATATCAATTAACATTTTTGTAAATTCCTCCTTACTCAGCTTTGGTTTGGTCTCAATTTCCTTTTTACAGGAAATACACAAAACTATCAACAAAGCAATTCCACCTAATAATATTTTATACATCAATTTCTATCTTTATAAACAATTAGCAAAGATAAGGTTTGCAATGGTAAACAAGCATATTTTAGATTGATCTGTTCACCTTTTTAATCTTTTGATATAAATCCGAAGCGAAAACAAAATCATTTAAAGCTTTATTATTGGTATTGAATATTTCCTCTTTTGTGCCTTCCCACGCCTTAAAACCTTTACTGATAAAGAGAATATTCTCTCCAATTTCCATAACAGAATTCATATCGTGAGTATTAATAATGGTAGTCATATTAAACTCTTTTGTGATTTCCTGAATAAGATTATCTATAACAATTGCAGTTACCGGATCTAAACCGGAATTTGGCTCATCGCAAAAAAGATACTTGGGATTTAAAGCAATAGCTCTGGCAATTGCAACCCGTTTTTGCATTCCACCACTAATTTCGGAAGGATATAAATGATTTGAATTTTTGATATTCACACGATTTAAACAAAAATTAACGCGATCTATCTTCTCAGCATCATTCATTTTGGAGAACATATCCAAAGGAAATAATACATTTTCCTCAACAGTCATCGAATCAAACAATGCTCCTCCCTGAAAAACCATTCCCATCTCCTGTCTTATATTCTTTCTGCTTTTAAGATTCATTGCAGTAAAATCTCTATCACTATAGAAAATTTTCCCTGAATCCACTTCATGTAAACCAATAATAGATTTTAGCAGCACCGTCTTCCCTGAACCACTCTGTCCTATAATCAAATTAGTTTTTCCCGCTTCAAAAGTTACAGAGATGTCATTCAAGACTATCATTGATCCGAATGATTTATTTATATTTTCCAACGTAATCATTTCAAAAGTATTTGAGTTAGTATTAAATTGGAGAGTAGAATTAAGATACTACTATTAACTACAGCTTTTGTACTTGCTTTTCCTACTTCCAAGGCCCCTCCTTTCACAAAGTATCCGTAATAGGAAGGTACAGCAGTAATAATAAATGCAAAAACACATGTTTTTATTAATGAATAAGTTATATAGTAAGGGATGAAACCAAATTGTACACCATAAATAAAATCAGAAATTGCAACAGTACCAGTTAAATAACCAGCAGACAGTCCTCCCAGTATTCCAACAAACACACTTAAAATATATAAAAAAGGATTTATAAAAACAGCGGCAATTATCTTAGGCAGAACTAAAAAACTTGCCGAATTTACTCCCATTATTTCCAGAGCATCAATCTGTTCTGTCACACGCATAGATCCAATTTCTGAGGCAATATTGGAACCAACTTTTCCTGCCAATATAAGTCCTACAATAGTAGAAGAAAACTCCAATAACATAGATTCTCGTGTTGTATATCCAACCAAATAATCCGGGAGTAAAGGATTCTGCATATTATAAGCAGTTTGCAAAGCAATTACTGCCCCCATAAATAATGAAATAATCACAACAATACCAATTGAATTTACTCCAAGCTTGTGGATTTCCTTTAGAATATGAGAAAAAAAAGTACGCCCTTTTTCTGGTTTAGATACTACCAAAACTAAAAATCTGGAGAATTTACCAACATGTTCGAATAAGCCCATATACTATTTTATTTACGATAAAATTACTAATAATTTATAAACATTCTTAAAGAGCTTCCGCATCAATTGTAATTTTAATCAATTTTTGAAATCCCGTGGCTTTTGAGTATTTTAGGATATAAAATATTTATTCAGCCTCTATATTCCTTACAAATAATTTAGTTAAATACAAATCAATGGATACAAATAACTATTGTGTTATCATGGCAGGCGGAGTTGGTTCACGCTTTTGGCCTTTAAGTAAAAATGAACACCCCAAACAATTTCTCGACATTTT
>Ga0209013_10001630_pt1 | contig 20552 bp, 22 predicted proteins | sample Cruoilmetagenom2_FD_187291 | JGI IMG/M metagenome (GOLD analysis project Ga0209013, IMG submission 187291) | Oil polluted marine microbial communities from Coal Oil Point, Santa Barbara, California, USA - Sample 2 (SPAdes) (version 2) | ecosystem: Environmental > Aquatic > Marine > Oil seeps ...
TCGATGCTCGATGCTCGATGCTCGATGCTCGATGCTCGATGCTCGATGCTCGATGCTCGATGCTCGATGCTCGATGCTCGATGCTCGATGCTCGATGCCACAAAAACATAAATCCCTGGACCTCTTTGTCAAGGGGCAGGTGAGCGAATCGAGTATCGAGTATCCAGTATCGAGTATCGGGCGGTCGATTGGGCAGATCATCCCGCCTTGCTGAGTTCCCACAGGAGGATGCCCGCCGACACTGAGAGATTGAGCGACTCAACGCCCTCCGCCATCGGGATGGCCACGAATTCGTCGACCTGTGATCGCGTCTTGGCGCGAAGGCCCTTCTTCTCCGCACCGACACAGATGACCCAGCGCTCGCAGGATCGGACCTCCTGGATCGCCGCCCCGGAGGCGTCTGCCGCAAAGATCCAGTAGCCTTGGGCACGAAGGCGGGTGAGGGCGTCGGCGGCCACCTGCTCGCGCGCCATCTTGACCCGTCCGAGATGGCCCGCCGCCGCCCTGGCCACGGCACCACCGAGCGGAGGCGCCGACGGGCCGGCGATCACCAGGCCGTCGACTCCGAACGCAGCCGCGGTGCGTATGACCGCGCCGACATTGTGGGGATCGAGGACGTCGTCGAGCAGCAGCACTCTCCCCGGTTCGTCCGCGTCTGACATCAAATCCTCGAGCGGAACGAAGGAAATCGGCGCCGATCGCACCGCACACCCGTTGTGGGCCACCCCGCCGGCCACGCGGTCGAGTCGGGCGCGTGGCGCAAGGTCGTAACGGATACCCCGGCGACGAGCAGCCGCTCTGATCTTTCTCGATCGAGCATCGCGCCGATCCTGCTGCAACAGCAATGCATCGACCGGCTGATCACTTTCGAGAATTCCGAGAACTGCGTGAAAACCGACGGTCCAGAGCTCATCAGCCATCTTCAGTCACCCGAAGCCGACGGCGCCAGGCGCGTGACGAGACGCTCGAGCAGACCCTCCTGCGAGTCATGCGGGAGGTCTCCGTAAACTCCGGCAACAAACCGGTCCGCGGCCACCGCGGTTCCGGTTCCCATGCCGGGGTCGGAGAACCGAAAACCAGCGGCGCCGAAAGTCGGCGACCCGCCGACGATCTCACCCCGCCGCGCCTCGTGAGCCCGCAGATCGGCCAAGCCCCGCGTAGCGGCGGCCTCGCTCCCGAGATCTGAGAAGAACAGGTGGACCTCGCGGCCCTCGATTTCGTACGTCGCCAATATCCCTCCGGGGAGGAATGCATGGCCGAGCAGATCCGTGGCAACGAACCGCTCGCTGCTGTGAACCAGTCCATCGGCCGGCAGCGCGGCGAGAATCGCCGGCCACGAAGCATCACCCGTCAGCCCAGCCGAGGTCTCGGCCATCAGCCGCTCCAGCGCCTCGATCAGCTCGGGGCTATCGTCGTCGGCCTCTCCGTGCACGTAGACATCGCCACGCCACGCCGCGGCGACTGTGCCCGATCGGTATCCCTCGGTTTCTCGTGGCCTCAGCGCTGCCTCCGGCGGCCGGATGCTGGCATAGATGCCAAAGGCGCCGAGCGGGCTTCCCATGTCGAAGATATCGATGGTGATGCCGGAGGGGCGACCGTCGTCCATTCGATACCGCCCCTGGGCAAGGCGCTGAAAGCCGTAATCGAGGTACAAGGGGGCTCCCCCGTCAAGATACTCATACAGGGTGTCGGGGGAGTACTCGACGGGATCTTCCTCGATGCTCCAGCCATCGAGCGCCGCTGCGGTCGGCAGAAGCTCCACAAGGCCGGCGCCGGCGGTATTCGGATCGACCGCTTGCCCACATCCGATCAGGAGGGTGAAGGAGGCAAACCAAAAAAGAGGTCGTACAGCCATCGGACAGCCTAGGCCCGAGAAAAGCTGAGCACCCGGTGTGCCTCCAGCAGCTCGGCCCGGACCTCGCGGCCGAAGGGGCACCGGGGCTCGCACGGCGCCGAGCAGCTCTCGCACGCGGCGGCTGAACACCCATCCGGGAGGGCCTCATAAAGATGCATGGAGTCCTTTTCGCGACCGTAGTACTTGAAGTACATGGCGTAGCGGTTGACGTCCGCGACGGCAACGCCGTGCGGGCAGCCCACCTCACACTCGCCGCAGAATCGACAGTATTTGTCGTACATCTCGTCGGCGTAGTGATGGAGCATCGCATTTTCGGGATCCGTCAACGGCTTCCCCGCAGCGCCCACGTACTCCCCGATCTGGTCGAAATTGGTGATTCCCACGCAGACGCTTGCCACATAGGGGTTGGTCAAAGCCCACTTCACCGTCGCCTGGGTGAATGACAATCCGCCCTTTTCGAGATCCTTGATCTCCTTCTTCCGGTTGCCGGCGTTGGTCTTGAAAACGATGGTGCCGAGTCCACGCTGCGCGGCCCGGCGAAGGATTTCATCCTGACCGGGGTAGGAAGCGAAGTCGTACTTCGTGAGAAGCACCCTGAACCGGCCGTCATCGGTGGCAGCCTCGAGGCACTCCTCCATGCCGCCGTGGTGACCGGACATTCCAGCATACCCAACCTTTCCCGCCCGTTGTGCCTCATGGACAGCCTCGTGGAAGGCGTCAACCCGGAGAGCATCCGGAGAGCTGATCCCCGAGACCCGGTAAATCTCCACGCGCTCGGTCCGCAGCCGACGCAGGCTGCCGTCAATGGCGTCGAGGTAGCCCTGTTTGGAGGTCCCGGGCCTGACGTCGGTGCCGGTGAACACGACCAGCTCGTCACGCCTGCTGCCGATGGTCGCGATCGCCTCGCCGATCTTCTCCTCGGCCCGATTGTCCTGATAGTTCGCGCTGGTGCAGATGGTAGTGATGCCTGCGTCCAACGCCGCCAGCAGTAGGGCCGGATTGTCGAAACCATAGCTGCCGAAAGAAACTTCCGATACCTTCAGTCCGGTATCACCGAGCGGTCGATAGAGCATTTCCGCACCCGTCGCGGGCCCGGAAAATTCCCCCGCTCGCGAGCAACCGCCGAAAGCCATGCCGGTGGTCGCGGCGCTCAACTTCAGGAATGCTCGTCGGTCGATGGAATTGCCAAACAACGCCATGGAACACCTCCGTTTGAGATTGTGGGCACCCAGGATTATACGGATTCCCACGGTCCGGGTTGGCCGCCAGAAAAAATGTCCGCCGAAAAGGCGGACGGTGGCAACTCAAAACTCAAAACTCAAAACTCCAGAGGTTCACACCTCCATGATCTCCAGTTCCTTCTTCTCGAGGATCTCGTCGACCCTCCCGACGTAGTTGTCGGTCAGCTTCTGCACCTGCTCCTGACCGTCGTGCATCTGGTCCTCGGAGATCTCCTTGTTCTTCTCCAGCGCTTTTATCGCATCGTTGCCGTCGCGGCGAATTTGACGGATCTCGTTCCGCGTCTCCTCCGCAACCTCGCGCGCCACTTTGACCAGCTCTTTACGCCGCTCCTCGGTGAGGGCCGGAATGTTGAGCCGCACCGTTCTGCCATCGTTGTTCGGAGTGAGGCCGAGGTTCGATCGAAGCAGGGCCTTTTCGATCTCAGCCAGCACCTTTGGTTCCCAGGGAGCAATGGCAATGGTCGAGGGATCGGGAACCGACAGCGTGGCAACCTGGTTGAGAGGGGTTTGGGTACCGTAGTAGTCGACGGTGATGCCGTCAACGAGAGCCAGCGACGCGCGTCCCGTGCGGAGCTTGGCCAACTCACCCTGGAACGCTTCCACAGCGCCCCTCATCCTGGTCTCGGTTTCAATCAGCGAGTTTTTCATTCCGCCTCCCCGGGACCGACCCACGATCCCACGTCGTCTCCCAATACTACCTGCTTCATGATACCCGGCCTGCGTATGTTGAAGACCTGAATCGGGATCTCGCTTTCCATGCACAACGAAATGGCCGACGCATCCATCACCTTCAGCCCACGTGTGAGAACCTCCTGGTAGCTCAGGCGCGGAATCAACTCCGCCTGCTCATCGGCCGCCGGATCGGCGGTGTAGACGCCATCGACCTTTGTCGCCTTCATCAAAATCTCGGCATCGATCTCGTTGGCCCGCAGGGCGGCCGCAGAATCGGTGGTGAAAAACGGATTACCGGTGCCGCCGGCAAAAAGCACCACCCGCCCCTTCTCGAGATGGCGAATCGCCCGACGCCGGATAAAGGGCTCCGCGACCTCGTTCATCTCGATGGCGGTCTGCACTCGCGTCGGAACGCTGAGTTGTTCGATCGCAGATGACAGCGCGAGGGCGTTGATGACCGTGGCCAACATTCCCATCGAGTCCCCGGTGATCCGATCGATGCCTTGCTCGTGCGCCGACACGCCTCGGATGATGTTGCCGCCACCAACAACGACCGCGATCTGCACGTCGAGCGCGGCCACATCGGCAAGCTCTCCCGCAATCGCCCGCACCACCGCCGGCTCGATCCCGAAGGGTTGCGAGCCCATCAAAGCCTCGCCAGAGAGCTTGACCATGATGCGGTTGTAGCGAGGTTGTGCCGGGTTCATTCGCCTACTCTCCGCTCCCCTCGCCGAGTTTGAAACGGACGAATCGAACGATCGTCGCATCGTCACCGGCAGCCTCCTTGAGGAACTCCGATACCGACTTCCCGGTTTCCTTGGCGAATGCCTGTTCGAGGAGCACCTCTTGAATGAAGAACTTCTCCATCTTGCCCTCGACGATGCGTTTGGCGATCTCCTCCGGCTTGCCCTGCTCCACCGCCTGCCTGAGAGCGATTTCACGCTCGGTCTCGAGCAGGTCCTCGGTCACCTCCTCGCGGGTCACGAATCGCGGTTCGGCGGCCGCCACATGGAGGGCGACATCGTGCAACGCCTCGGGAGAGATGCCCCCGACGCCCTCGACCACGACTCCGATCTTGCCACCACCGTGAATGTACGAGTTCAACTGATTTCCGGACCCGGCCTCGATGCGCTCGAGCCGGTTGAGGACGATGTTCTCACCGATGGTCGCGACTTTCTGAGAAATCGCCTCCTCCACCGTATGACCAGTATCACCCGCGTAGGCCTGGCCGATAAGCTCATCGGCGCCGGTCGCCTTGGACGACAGCGCCTGCCCGGCAAGCTCCTTGGCAAACGACACGAACTCGGGGTTGCGAGCCACAAAATCTGTTTCACAGTTGAGTTCGAGGACGACCATGGCCGCCTCGTCACCCTCGACCACCACCACGCCATCGCTCGCCGTTCGGTACGCCTTCTTCGATGCCGCCGCCAGACCCTTGGTGCGGAGAAACTTGATCGCCTCGTCGATATTGCCGCCTGTTTCGTTGAGGGCATTCTTGCAGTCCATCATTCCAGCGCCCGTTCGGCCCCTGAGCTCTTTGACCATCTGTGCTGTTATCGTCATGTCGTAACCTCTCAACTTTCGAAATCACTGTGTTAAAAAATCGGGGCCAGGCGCGCTGTGCCCCTGGCCCCGAAAACAACCGTCATCCTCGGTCGGCCTCAGGCCTCAGCCTTGGTGACCTCGCCGTCTTCTGCCGCCTTTTCTTCGATGTTCTCTGCCTTCTCTTCTTCGACAGCCTCGTCGGCGACATCGGCCTCATTGATGGCCTCTGCCTCGGCTTCGACCTCGTCGGCGACCTCCGCGGCAGCCTCCTCCGCAATCTCCTCGACCACGGCGGCCTCGGCCACCGTCTCCTCTGCAACTTCCTCAACCACGACACCAGCTTCGGCGGTGATTTCCTCGCCGGCCTCGTCAATCGCGTCGGAATCGGCATCAGCAACGGCCGCAACCTCGGCGGCGGCTGCCTTGGCGGCCACCGCCCCGGCAATCTCACCATCGACGCCGGCCTCGGCCGCGATCTCGCTTTCCTCATCACCCACGAAACGCTCGTCCGCGAGGTTCAGCCCCTCGAGGACATTGTCCGCGATTCGCGACGTAAAGAGCCGGATCGCGCGAATCGCATCATCGTTGCCGGGAATCGGGAAGTCGACCTCTTCGGGATCGCTGTTTGTATCCACAACGGCCACCACCGGAATTCCAAGACGGTTGGCCTCCTTGATGGCGATGTGCTCGTGCACCGTGTCGATTATGAAGAGCGCGTCGGGCAGGCCCTCCATGTCCTTTATGCCGCCAAAGGCACGATCCATCTTGCGGCGCTGCCGTTCGAGCCGGATGCGTTCTTTCTTGGTCAGGTGAGATTCCTCGTTGCCGAGGGTCGTTTCAATGTCCTTGAAGCGCTGAATCGACTTGCGGATGGTCCCGAAGTTGGTCATGGTTCCGCCCAACCACCGGTGATTCATATAAAACATCCCGCACCGCTCGGCCTCCTCGCGGATAGCATCCTGAGCTTGACGTTTGGTACCCACGAAGAGCACGTTGCGTCCATTGGCCGCAAGATCGCGAATAAACTCCGCGGCGTCGCCGAAATAGTGCAGCGTTTTTTGCAAGTCGACGATGTGAATGCCGTTCCGCTTGCCGAAAATGAATGGCTTCATCTTCGGGTTCCACCGCCGGGTCTGATGCCCGAAGTGTACTCCAGCTTCGAGCAGTTCCTTCATTTGAATGATCGCCACGAAACTCTCCCTTATCTCTTGGAAAACTGGAAGCGTTTGCGGGCTTTGGGCTGCCCGGGTTTCTTCCGCTCCACCTTGCGCGCATCGCGCGTCAGGAAGCCCACAGACTTCAATTTCGGTCGCAGCTCGGCGTTGAACTCGAGCAGGGCGCGAGAAATGCCGTGCCGGATCGCGCCCGCTTGACCGGAGGGACCACCGCCGACGACATTGACCAAAATGTCGAACTTGTCGGCGGTCTCGGTCACCAGCAGAGGCTGCCGGATCACCATCTTGAGCACCTGGTTCGGGAAGAATTCGTCAAAATCGCGGTGATTGACCACGATCTTCCCGCTTCCCGGCCGCAGGTAGACTCGGGCCACCGCAGTCTTGCGGCGTCCGGTACCGTAATACTGAATCTCTGCCACGAACTCCCCCTCTCACATCACAGGGTGTGGGTCTTTGGCTGCTGCGCCTCGTGCGGGTGCTCGGGTCCCGGGTACACCTTGAGCTTTTTCAGCAGCTTTCGGCCGAGGCGGTTTTTGGGCAGCATGCCCCACACCGCGGCCTGAATTACACGCTCGGGATATTTTTCTATTCGCTCACGCGCGGTCTCCGACTTCAGCGATCCGGGACGGCCGGAATGCCGATAGTAGACCTTGTCATCCATTTTGGCGCCCGTCAGCCGCACCTTGTCAGCGTTGATCACAACGACGAAATCACCCGTATCGAGATGCGGCGTGAAATCCGGCTTGTGCTTGCCGCGCAGGAAACGCGCGACCTCGGTCGCGAAACGGCCGAGCACCTGGTCAGTTGCATCCATCACCACCCACTCGCGCGTTATCTCATCCCTTTTCGGCATATAGGTTCGCATCATGTGTTTCCTTATAGTTTCACAGACCCCTGCAGGCACAGGGGAACAAGACTCTACCCAAGCAACTCCCGGCTGTCAAGGCGTTATTGGGTGATCACTGGCCGGGTTTTCGTACCCAAAGAGGCTATGCGGCTTTACGGCTATGCGGCTTGACGCCAGGATCGGTGTTGTGGCGCCGAAAGCGCCATGAGCCGTATAGCCGTATGGCCGTTCGGCCGTCGAACCCTCCTCAGTCAGGTCCGGTGCCAGCGGTTAATCGGCGCGGACCCCGCTGTGGCAAGTCATCGAGACGGCCGGGACCGAACCACACGGCCAGCCAGCGCGCAGCCCCCTGCACCGTCAGGATCCGAAGATCCAGCTCATCCGGAAGCCACTTGCGGAGGTCCACCACGACGATCCCTTGACCGGGGAAAACCCTCAACAATGGGCTCTCGAGCGACCGCAAACCAAGCTCGACGGCTGTTCTCGGCACCGGAACGCCGCCCAGCGCCCGCACCTTTCGCATCCGAAAACCGAGGTGGCGGTGACGCAATCGAATCTCGGCAAGCTCCAAACCAACGCGGGCGGGAATGCCCTTCCAGGTCACCGTTGCCTCGGCAGCCAGCGCATCACCCTCCCCTTGAAGAGATAGATCACCGATGCTGTCACTGCGCGACAACAGGTCGTTGAGATGCCTTTCGACCCGGATGAGATCCAGGGTCAGGTGGAGCCCGTCCCAACGGGCGAGTGGGGTTGGCAGCCGAGAGTCGATCACGCGACCAAGTATAGGTCAGCCTCGGGGATGAATTAGGAATTAGGAATTAGGAATTAGGAATTAGGAATGCCGGCCATCCACACACGCGAAATTTCGAATTTCGAATTTCGAATTTCGAATTTGACGGCGCGGGAAACGGCCGTGTGGATTCTGGCTGGTTGCCCGCGATTGGGCTCCTCTCGGGGCGCGCGCGCAAACGGGACGAAGAACAGCGAGATTGCGGCGCAGAGGACCGCAGTAGAGACCCATCGTTCTCCCGGAAAAAGGAACCTGACTGTTCTCGTCACGTTTATCTCCTCCAGCACCGTCGACGAACCACAATCAGCCTCGAATGCCATTTTCCACTCCTACCTCTCGGAAAGGCGCGGTGGGCCCGGCCCAACGTGGCTTTCCGAGGGCGGGTGGGCGGGGGGTGGGGGCGGGAAAAAGGAGCAGAGGGCGTCCCCCCGCTCGAATGTAGCCCGCCGGCGCGCCGCAGGCGCGCGAGGGCGCTCACCGGCGGGACCGAGGAACGCTCGCGTTCCGAGGCCGTGCCGGTGAGCGACCGTGGCCGCGGTCGAAGACCGTGGCCGGCGGGCGGGCACGGAGACGGAGGCGGGATCTGCGATACACTCGGCGGCACCATGAGCGACACTGAACGGCTTCTTGAAATCATCGACCGCTTTGCCGCCACCCGGGTCGCCCTCTACGGCGATCTGGTGCTCGACCGTTTCATCCTCGGCACCCCGAAGCGAATCTCCCGCGAGGCGCCGGTGATCATTCTCCGCCACGAGGACCAACGCGACGTCCCCGGCGGCGGCGCCAACGCCCTCGCCAACCTCGCCGCCCTGGGTGCGCCGGTGTCGGTGATCGGCGCCGTCGGCGACGATGAGCCGGGCCGTGCGCTTTCCGAGGCGCTCGCCGCGAGCGGGGTCGACACCCGGCGCATCGTCACCGTGCCGAACTTCCGGACCCCGACGAAGGTCCGCATCCTCGGTGGCGGCCCGTCATCGCTCAAGCACCAAGTCGCCCGCTATGACATTGAAGACGAGCTTCCCCAGGAGGGCGGTTGGAGGACCGAGCTGCGCGAGCATCTCCTCGAGGAGATGCAATCTGCCGGCGCCCTTGCGATTTCGGACTATGGGTATGGGTGCATCCAGCCCGCTGATTTTCGACATCGCCCCTCCGCGGTTCCGCAGGAGCCGTGGCTTTGCCTCGACTCGAGATACCGGATCGGGAGCTTTCGCGGGGTCGACGGCGCCACCCCGAACCTCCAGGAGTTGGAAGCCAACTCTTGTCGCCGGCTGACCTCGGACGCCGAGGTGGCTGCCGCCGGCGAAGAGCTGCGGCAGACGCTGGACGCACGCTTCGTGTTGGCTACCCGCGGCAACCACGGCATGACGCTGATCGAGGTCGATCGTGAGCCCGTCCACATTCCGGTCTTCGGGACTGACGAGGTGGCCGACGTCACCGGCGCCGGAGACACCGTCCTCGCGGTACTCACGGCTTCACTGGCAGCCGGCACCACGCCACTCGAGGCCGCCCGGCTCGCGAACATCGCCGCCGGTCTGGTGGTGATGAAGCTCGGCACTGCGACCATCTCCGCCGACGAGCTGAGACGGGCGGCGGCCGGTTTGGACGGGTGATGACTGAGCCTCGAGCTAAGTTGCGCACGGTCGACGAGCTCGCCGAAGAATGCCGCGAGTGGCGGGAGCAGGGCTTGGATATCGTGCTCGTCAACGGCGCCTTCGACATTCTCCACGTCGGGCATCTGCGGTATTTGGAAGGTGCCGCAGCCCTCGGCGACCGCCTGGTCGCCGCGATCAACTCCGACCTCTCCGTCCGCCTCAGCAAGGGCGAGCTGCGACCGATCATGCCCGAGGCCGAACGGGTGGAGATTCTTTCCCATTTGTGGATGGTCGATCGCATCTGTCTCTTCGACAGTCCTTCGGTGGCCCCGGTTCTCGAGATTCTGAAGCCTCGGATCCACGCCAAGGGCACCGATTACACAGTCGACACGGTGCCGGAGCGAGAGGTCGTGGCGGCCTACGGCGGAAAAACGGCCATCTGCGGCGACCCCAAGGACCACGCCACCACCGATCTGATCGGCATCATCCGCGACCGCTTCTGCTCGTGAAGATGATAAGGCTCGAGAATCCCGCGAAGTTGAAATCGGAATTCGGAATTCGGAATATCCGCGAGTGCGTAATGGCAAATCCGAAATCCGAAATCCGAAATCCGAAATTCCGAGGGCGGGCGGGCTGCAAATCCGAAATCCGAAATCCGAAATCCGAAATTCCGCTAGGGTGGTTGGGATGAGGATCGTCCTCGTCCGACTCTCCGCCTTCGGCGATATCGTCCACACCTGGCCCTTGGCCTGCGCCCTTCGCGAGGCGCAGCCCGGGCTCCATCTGAGCTGGGTGGTCGAGGAACCGTTTCGGCCGTTGGTCGAGGGGCACCCGGCCGTCGACTCCATCATGACCACGCGGACCCGGCGGTGGCGTCGGCGTCCGTGGTCGCCCCATACCCGGGCGGAGATCACTGCGCTCAAGAGCCGTTTTCACGAGCTCCAACCCGATGTCGCCCTCGATTCCCAGGGCGTCCTCAAATCGGCCATGGTGACCCGTTGGACCGGAGCGCCGCGACGAGTGGGGCTGGCCCGCCCGTGGCGCCGGGAGCTCCTACCCGGCCTCACCTATACCGAGACGATCGACGGCGCTGTGGCGGGCTCGCATGTTGTCGACACGAACCTGCGGTTGGTTCGGGCCGTCGATGGGCCGCCGTCAGCTCGCCGGCCACCCGATGGTGCATGGCTGCTCGAGCGGGTCGGTCACCGTTTTCCGGCGGGTGAGTGGTCGACCCCCTATGCCGTCGTCCTCCCGGGAACCGGCGGCGCGCACAAGAATTTGCCTGTGCGGGCGCTGGCCGAGGTGTGTCGAGGTATCGCTGCCGATCTGGATCTCGACGTGGTCGCTGCTTGGGGGCCGGGAGAGGAGTCGCGGGCGGTTGCGGTTGCCGAGGCTGGGGGGGCGCGAGCACGGCCGGCGCCGCCCACCGATCTCGAGGAGTTGGCGGCTGTCCTCGGCGGCGCCTCACTGGTGGTCGGGGGGGACACCGGCCCGGTGCATCTCGCGGCCAGCTTTGGTGTGCCGACCGTGGCCGTATTCCTGGCCAGCGACTGGCGACGAAACGGCCCCCTCGGCCCGCGGACCACGGTGGTGTCGGGCGCCGCCGGATCTCCGGGGCGTCCTTCGGGCTCGGCCCGGACGCTTCCGATCCACCCGATCACGGCCCAAGAGATCATCTCTGCCTCGCTCGAATTGATCGATACGGGGTAGGATTTCCCATCTCACATCATCGGCATTCTTCCGAAAAGAACCGATAGACAGTTGTCAGTTTGTTACCATGGAAAAGGTGCCTCAATGACGCGAGCCCATGACGCGCCTATTCCGATGTGAACTGAGTGCTACAATTTAACTTGAAAACGTCTGCCGAATTGGACTGAATGCATGGCATTAAAAATCGGTGAACTACTGATCAAGGCGAAACTGATCAACGAGCACCAGCTGGCAAAAGCGCTCGAAGAGCAGCGATCCGGCGGAGGACGTCTCGGCGAACATCTCGTGCGGTTGGAGTTCGTAACCGAGGAAGATATTCTCGACTGTCTTTCGCAGCAGTACGGCGTGCCGTCAATCAACCTCAAACATTTCGACATCGACGAGTCGATCATTCGCCTGATCCCAGCCGACGTTGCGCGCAAGTATCAGTTCATTCCAGTGTCGAAGACAGGCGCCACATTGACCGTGGCGATGACGGATCCCTCGAACGTCTTTGCCATGGATGACATCACCTTTATCACCGGCTATCGCGTGGAACCCGTGGTGGCCTCCGAGGACGCTCTGCGCGAGGCGATCGACAGGTACTATGGCACCAGCCATTCGATCGAGCTCAAAAGGGTGATGGAGGATCTGTCCACGGTCGAGGAGGCGTCGCTCGAGGTTCTCGAGGAAGAAGAAGATCTCGACATCCAGGATCTCGAGGCGATTGCGGACGAAGCCCCGGTCGTTCGCCTGGTGAACCTGATCCTGACCGACGCTCTCAAGCGCGGCGCGTCGGACATCCACATCGAACCGTATGAGAAATCCTACCGTGTGCGTTTTCGAATCGATGGGCTGTTGTACGAGATCATGAACCCGCCCCTGAAATTCAGGGATGCCATCTGCTCGCGTATCAAGATTCTCGCAAAGCTCGACATCGCCGAGAAACGACTGCCGCAGGACGGCCGCATCAAGCTCAAGATGAAGTACCAAGGCAAGGTCAAGGAACTCGACTTCCGGGTGTCGACCCTGCCGACGCTGCACGGCGAAAAGATCGTCATGCGTTTGCTCGACAAAGACACCCTGATGCTCGACATGACCAAGCTTGGCTTTGAGAAGTCGAGCCTCAAAAACTTCGAGGAAGCGATTTTCCAACCGTATGGGATGGTCCTGGTGACCGGTCCGACGGGCTCGGGAAAGACCAATACGCTGTACTCCGCGATCTCGCGGATCAACACCCCCGAGGTCAACATCATGACCGCCGAGGATCCGGTGGAGTTCCAGCTGGTCGGAATCAACCAGGTTCAAATGAAGGAGGGCATTGGCCTCAACTTTGCGGCCGCCCTGCGTTCATTCCTCCGCCAGGATCCGAACATCGTCCTGGTCGGCGAGATCCGTGATTTCGAGACCGCCGAAATCGCGATCAAAGCGGCCCTCACCGGCCACCTCGTGCTTTCCACCCTCCATACAAACGATGCCCCGTCATCCATCAACCGCCTCATGAACATGGGCATCGAGCCCTTCCTGGTCGCGACCTCGGTCAACCTGGTCGTCGCCCAACGCTTGATCCGCAAGGTCTGCGAAAAATGCAAACAGCCGGAAGAGGTCCCACTGCAGGCGCTGCTCAACGTCGGTTTCTCCGAAGCCGAGGCGCCCGACATCGAGATTTTTCGGGGCCAGGGCTGCGACGAGTGCAATCAACGTGGTTATAAGGGCCGAATCGGCATCTACGAGGTCATGGTTGTCTCCGAGGACATCCGCGAGCTCATCCTGTCCGGCGCCTCCACCGTGGAGCTCCGCCGCAAGGCCATGGAGGAAGGTATGATCGGATTGAGGCAATCGGGACTGCAGAAGATCCGCGACGGCATCACCACGATTGACGAGGTGGTGCGCGAATCGGTCCTGTAGGCAGAGGGGATGGCCTAATGACCGTAAGCCTGCATCAACTTCTAAAGACCATGGTGGAGAAGGGCGGCACCGACCTCCACATCACCACCTACTCGCCGCCGCTGATTCGCATCGACGGCACCCTGGTCACGCTCTCCCACCCGCCGATGACCGCGGTCGACACCAAGAAGCTGGCGTACTCGGTCCTCACCGATGCGCAGAAGCACCGGTTCGAAGAAACCCTCGAGCTGGACATCTCGTTCGGCGTCAAGGGACTTGCCAGGTTCCGGGCCAACATCTACATGCAACGCGGCGCCGTGGCCGGCGCGTTCCGGCGCATCCCATACGAAATCCTCGGCTTCCGAGAGCTCGGTCTGCCACCCTCGGTCGAAGCCCTATGCAGCAAGCCCCGCGGCCTGGTGCTCGTCACCGGTCCCACGGGCTCGGGCAAATCCACCACTCTCGCCGCCATGATCGACAAGATCAACCGTGAAAAGGCGCTCCACATCCTGACGATCGAAGATCCCGTGGAGTACCTCCACTCCCACAAGAAGTGCATGGTCAACCAACGCGAGCTGCACGCGGACACCCACAGCTTTCCGAATGCACTGCGTTCGGTTCTACGCGAGGACCCCGATGTGGTGCTCATCGGAGAGATGCGCGATCTCGAGACCATCGAGTCCGCCCTCCGCATCGCCGAAACCGGTCACCTCACCTTCGCCACTCTGCACACCAACTCGGCGCCGCAAACCATCAACCGTATCGTCGACGTCTTTCCCGAGCACCAGCAGTCGCAGATTCGCGCACAGCTCAGCTTCGTTCTCGAGGGCATCATCTGCCAGTCTCTTCTGCGCCGCGCATCCGGCAAGGGCCGCTGTCTGTGCTGTGAGGTCCTCATCCCCAGCTCGGCTATTCGAAACCTGATCCGCGAAGACAAAATTCACCAGATCTACTCGATGATGCAAGCCGGACAAGTGAAGCACGGCATGCAGACCTTCAATCAGGCGCTGGCGACCCTCTATCATCGGCGATTGATTTCGCTGCAGGTAGCGCTTGCCTACAGTTCATATCCGGACGAGCTCCAAGATATGATCAATAGGGGCGTGGGAGCGGTGAATGCCACCCCTGAGGCAGGGCGAGCAGGGAGGAGTTGAGATGCCTAGTTATGAGTGGAAAGGCCGCGACCGCAATGGCACCGCACAAACCGGCGTCCTCATCGGCGACAGCAAAGATGCGGTGATCGCCGCTCTCCGTCGCCAGCAGATCGTCGTCACTACGGTCAAGGAGAAGGGCAAGGAGATCGCCCTGCCGAAGTTCGGCGGTGGCATCAAGTCGAAAGACATCGCGGTCTTCACCCGCCAGTTCTCGGTGATGATCGACGCCGGCCTGCCGCTGGTGCAATGCCTCGACATCCTCGGTCAACAGCAGGACAACAAGGCCTTTCAAAAGGTCATCCTCCAGGTGCGCCAGGATGTGGAGGGCGGATCCTCGCTCGCCGAGGCGATGCGCAAACACCCGCAAGCCTTCGACGACCTCTACGTCAACATGGTCGCAGCGGGCGAGGCCGGTGGTATCCTCGACACCATTCTCCAGCGCCTCGCCACCTATATTGAGAAGTCCGTCAAGCTGAAATCTCAGGTCAAGTCGGCGATGGTCTACCCGGCCTCGGTCGTCACCATCGCCATCGTGGTCGTCTACGTCATCCTGTGGAAGGTGATCCCGGTCTTCGCCACCCTGTTCGAGGGCCTCGGCGGGCAGCTTCCCTTCCTTACCCGGGTGGTCGTCAACATGTCGAACTTCATCGGCAGATTCTGGTGGCTGATCTTCATGGTCGTCTTTGGATCGATTTTCGCCCTTCGCCAGTACTATCGAACCGATGCGGGTCGTTACCAAATCGACAAGCTGATGCTCAGGATGCCGGCGATCGGTATGTTGCTTCGCAAGATCGCGGTGGCCCGCTTCTGCCGCACTCTGGGAACTCTCCTCAGCTCCGGTGTGGCCATCCTTGAGTCACTGGACATCACGGCACGCACCGCTGGCAACGCGGTCATCGAGGAGGCGCTGCTCAAGGTCCGCAAGGAGGTCGAGGAGGGCAAGACCATCGCCGATCCCCTCACCCGCTCTGAGCAGTTTCCGCCGATGGTGTGCCAGATGATCGGGGTCGGTGAGCAGACCGGCGCCATGGATACCATGCTCTCCAAGATCGCCGATTTCTACGAGGACGAGGTCGACGCGGCGGTCGAGGGGATGATGGCCTTGATCGAGCCGTTGATCATCGCATTCCTCGGCGTTGTCATCGGCACCATCGTTGTCGCCATGTATCTGCCGATGTTCTCGTTGATCAGCCAGATCGGCTGATGGTCGAGCGGTCGCCGTCGACCGCGGGGATGGGAAGCGAGACCTCACCGTCACCCGTCCCCTATCCGTCGGCCAAGGCGCTGCGATGGCTCATCGGCGTCCGCCTGGTGGTCATTTCCACGCTTTTCCTCGGCATCCTGCTGATCCAGGTCAACAGCCAGAAGATCCTGCCGCTGAGGAACTACTATGGACTGATCCTTTTCAGCTTTGGGCTCTCGCTGCTATATCTCATTCTCTATGCCCGCCAGATCTTGCCACGCATCCAGTCGTGGATCCAACTCCTCGGCGACATCGCAGTCGTCACCGGCATCGTTTACTTTACCGGTGGACTGTACTCGCCGTTTTCCTTCCTCTACCTGACGGTCATTGCCGTCGCGGCCATGCTGATGCGCGGCGGTGGGCTGATCTTCGCCGGTCTCTCCGCCGTGGCCTATGGGCTTCTCGTCGACCTGATGGTCTTCGAGATTCTGCCGGTTCCGGAAAGTCTGACGGGAATCCAGCTCGCGGTACCAGCGTCGCGCGTCCTCGTCCAGTTGCTGACAAACGTTGTCGGGTTCCTGCTGGTGGCGGTTCTGGTGTCGTATCTCGGAGAATCGCTACGCAGCGCCCACCATCGATTACAGGAAGAAACTGAACGCACCAAGCAGTTCGTCGCCCTGACCGACCATGTCGTGCGCTCGGTGGGCGCCGGGATCATCGCCTGCGACCTCGAGAGCAGAATCCTGCATCTGAACCCCGCCGGCGCCCGGATGCTCGAGATCGCCGACGAGGAATCGGTGACGGGGTTGCTGCTCGACGAGGTCATCCCACTCGAAGATGAGAGTTGGGGGCTTTTGAAGACGCGGGCGCGAGACCGCAACGTGGTGCGGATCGAGGGATCCATCGTGAACACGCGCATGCGGATCGGCATGACCATCGGCCCGCTCGCCGATGAGCGCGAGATCGTGGTCGGCTTCATCGTCACCTTTCAGGATCTATCCCAGATCAAGGTGGAGGCTGAAAGTCAGCGGATGCAGGAACGCATGGCGGCGGTCGGCGAAATGGCGGCGCGCATGGCACACGAAATCAAAAACCCATTGGCTTCGATTTCGGGATCCGCGCAGGTGCTGGAGTCAGCCGGAACGCTCGATGAAAACAGTCAGCGGCTGCTCCGAATCCTGGTTGACGAGTCGCGCCGCCTGTCCGGAATCCTCGACGGCTTTCTCGAGTACACGCGACCCCGGCGGACGGCCCTGGGCCCCTGCGACGTCAGCGCCATGCTCCGCGACTGCGTCGACTTGCTCGGCCGCTCCGACGAGCATCGCGATGACCACCGACTGGTGCTCAACGTTCCGAAACATCTCAGCCTTCGAGGCGAGGAGCACCTGCTTCGCCAGATCATCTGGAACCTCTCCCGAAATGGGCTGCAAGCCATGCCGGACGGCGGCGAGCTCGAGATCATGGCCGAGCGAAGAAACGGTCACGTTGTGCTGCGATGGCGGGACACCGGAGTCGGAATGACCGAGGAGGTTCGCCGGCAGGCTTTCGAGCCTTTCGTCACCACCCGTCCCGGTGGAACCGGGCTCGGTCTGGCGGTGGTGTACGCTGCGGTGGCCGAGCACGGCGGTACGATTTCCATCGACAGCAATCCGGGGAGTGGCACCATAGTTACCGTCGAGCTTCCGGTCGAGAGGGAGGGGGTATGAGCCGAGGCCGTATCCTGGTCGTTGACGACGAAAAGTCACTTCGCGAGTTCCTCACGATCCTGCTCGAGCAGGAAGGCTATGAGGTGACGACGGCCGACACCGTGGCCAGCGGCATCGAACGGATTTCTGGCGAGTCCTTTGATCTCGTGATGTGCGATCTCAAGCTGCCCGACGGTAGCGGCCTCGAAGTCCTGGGAGAAGCTCGGAATCGGCAGCTGGAGAGCCCCTTTATCATCATCACGGCGCACACGACGCCGCAGCACGCCCTCGAAGCGTTGCGCGCGGGCGCCGCCGAATATTTATCGAAGCCCTTCAATGTGGAAGACCTCAAGCTCATCCTGACCAAGCTCGTCGGTGATGATGCCGAGCCGGAAGAAAGAGCGGACGTCCCCGATTTCATCGGTTCGAGCCCCGCCATCCGGCGCATCCTGGACATGGTGCCGAAGCTCGCGGCCACGCCGTCCACCGTCTTCATCACCGGCGAAAGCGGCACCGGCAAGGAGCTTCTTGCCAAGGCCATCCATGCGTTTTCCGCCAATGCCAACGGGCCGTTTCTCAGCGTCAACTGCGGCGCCCTGCCCGAAGGGCTGTTGGAGTCCGAGCTTTTCGGCCACGTTCGCGGCGCATTCACCGGCGCCGTACGCGACAACAAGGGGCTGTTCGTCGATGCCGAGGGCGGAACCCTCCTCCTCGACGAGGTCGGTGAGCTGACGCCGCCGATGCAGGTCAAGCTGCTGCGGGTTCTCCAGGAACGACGGGTGCGCCCCGTCGGGGCGAGTCGTGAGATCGAAGTCAAGACGAGGGTCCTCGCGGCCACGAACCGCGAGCTCGATCAGGCCGTCAAGAACGGCGCGTTCCGCGAGGATCTCTACTATCGGCTCAACGTGCTCCACGTCCACCTGCCACCACTCCGCCAGCGTATCGAGGATGTGCCGGAGCTCGCGCGCCACTTCGTCCAACAGACGTGCCAGAGCTTCGGCCTTCCCGCGAAGAGACTGACCCCCGATGCCCTGCGGGTGCTCCAGGCCTACTCATGGCCGGGCAACGCCCGGGAGCTCGAGAACGTGATCGAACGCACCATCGCTCTCGAGGGCACGGAAATGATCTCGTCGGGCAGCCTGCCCGTGCACCTCCGTGGTGACTCCGCCGTTTCTCAGACCGAGCACACAGGATTGCCCGAGGAGGGACTGGACATTGATGAGTATCTGGATAACATGCGTCGGTCCCTGATGCGCCAGGCACTCGAGCGCACAGGCGGCCACCAGAAGAAGGCGTCGGAGCTCCTACGCATGTCATATCGGGCCTTTCGATATCACGCAGAGAAGCTCGGACTCATGCGTGACGCGAAGGAATGATCGCCGCGGAGAGCCAATGAACGACGGGAAGCGGTTTCGTCTCAATCATATTTTTCACCTGCCGGCGAACGGGGTGTGGAGGCTCGCGATGTTCAGCTTGATCGCCGTTGCCTGCGCCCAACCGTCCCCCAACCCGGCCGATACCGTCATTGCACCGCCTCCGCTCGAGGTCGTGCTGCCGCAGGCGATCCTCCCCGACGGCGCCACCGTTGATCTCGAGTTGGCCACGACGCCCGAGGAGACCACCACCGGTCTGATGTTCCGGCCCTCGATGTCCACGGATCGTGGGATGCTCCTTTTGTGGAGTGAAGAACGATACGCGACGATCTGGATGATGAACGTTCTCATTCCCCTCGACATCGTATTCCTCGACGACGCCGGAGAGGTGGTCGAGATTGTTGCCGACGCGCGGCCATGTGCCGCCGAGCCCTGCCCCCGGTTCACCCCCGACGAACCTTCACGAGCCGTCCTCGAGTTGGCAGCTGGCGCCGCTGCAGCCCACGGCGTGACCGTCGGCGAGCGGATCGCATTCGAGCGCGTATCGGGCTACCCCGTTTCGGATTAGGATTTCGGATTTCGGATTTCGAATTTCGAATTTTCCACCCAGCTGCCATGATTGCAGCGGTGGATGGGCGGCATTCCTAATTCCTAATAATTCACGAGGTGTCGGCTGGCTTCTTGGCGGGCTTTTCCCCCGGTTTGTCGTCTTTCTTGGGTGCGGCCGTGTCGGATTCCTCGGATTTTGCGAGCGCGGTCGAGCGGCCACCGTTGCCCTTGCCGTAGTCGGTTACGTACCAACCGCTGCCCTTGAACTGAAGGGCGGGCGCGCTGAGGAGGCGACGCACCGGTCCGCCGCACTCCGGACACGTCACATCTGAAGCATCCGCGACCCTGCGGATGCGTTCGAATCGATGCTTGCACACAAAGCACTCATACTCGTACAACGGCATGACGCTTATCCCCGGACCTGAATCAAGATCTTCCCGCTCGAAGCGGGATCCACCGACACGAGTTGTAGCTCGGACATCGCATACAGGACACGCACGTTGGCTCCAGGACTCGCGGCGCCGCTTTCGCAAAGCTCGTACAGCGTTCGCTTGCCGTTGACCAGCTCGAGGAGCTCACGTTCGTCTGGCTCGAGCCGAAAATTATCGAGGTGGGGCGGGCGTGGAAGACGCTTGAGTATGGCTCCGCGACCACCCATGCGAGCGGTGATCGTCGTCGGATCCACAATTCTCCGGCAACCGGCGATGATGGCTCGGGCGGTGGGAATCTTGATCTTGAATACCTCGTCGTCTTTGGCGCGGCCGACCATGAAGCTCACTGTCCCCTCGTCCCAGTTGAAGAGGCTCCAGAGGATCGCCTGCGCCTGGTTGCGGACCGCGGATCCGAGGTCCTTCTCCTCGATCAACCCCATTCGGACCAGGATCTCGCCGTGGCGGACGCCGGGGTTCTTGACGAGCTCGGCCGACGATGTGCGAAGCTCGTCCTCGCTGATGACCCCGGTCCCGACCAGGAAGTTCCCCAGCGACTCGGCGCGGTCTGAAGAAGTGGCAAAGATGATGTCACCGTCGAGGAGATACACTCGTTTCGTGCGCTCGTCGTGCACCAGCTCCAAGACTCCGGGAACACCATATCGATTGACGGTCGCGAGAATCTCCGGCAGCGGTGTCTTTTGAAGCTCGCTTCGGTAGACGAATTCGCCGCTCGACATCGATTACCTCTTCCCCAAAAAACTGATCACGCATCCGCCAACGGTAAAAGTTGGCGGAAGCGCAAGGGAATCGAACCCTCCGACCGACCCTACTGAGACCGGCCCAACGGATTTGAAGTCCGCGGAAGCCACCAGGCCCCATGCGCTTCC
>Ga0209013_10001631_pt1 | contig 20541 bp, 17 predicted proteins | sample Cruoilmetagenom2_FD_187291 | JGI IMG/M metagenome (GOLD analysis project Ga0209013, IMG submission 187291) | Oil polluted marine microbial communities from Coal Oil Point, Santa Barbara, California, USA - Sample 2 (SPAdes) (version 2) | ecosystem: Environmental > Aquatic > Marine > Oil seeps ...
CAGTGGAGTCTCTCGCAACTTGCCGGACTTGGCGCCGATCGTGTTCAAAATGATCATGGGCGCGTCACCGAACTGTGCCACCTTGCCCCCGTTTGCCCGAAATTCCTCGATGATCTGTGTGTTGAAATCGCTCATCGCAACAGCATCGCCTAAATCTGTCCGGGTGTCGAGAACCTACTAGTCGAACGACATTAAGACTGAGATGTGCACCGCGGAATTAGTGCCGCGAAACCCGCGCATTGTCCCCCGGAATCAGATGTTCTCACTGAACCGGTGTCCGCATAACAGCGAGTGGACACGCTGCTGACGTGTAGCGAACTCACATTTGGGACCTTGGGCGGTCGTCACCGCCGTTCTGGGCGACTTAGATTGCTGTATGACTTCTGCCTGTATCGACGGGAATGAGGCTGCCGCGCTGGTCGCCTATTCATTGTCAGAGGTGGTGGCGATCTATCCGATCACGCCCGCCTCTCCTATGGGCGAGATGGCAGACGCGTGGGCCGCGACAGACCAAACGAACCTATGGGGCTCCGTTCCCGAGATCGTCGAGTTGCAGTCCGAGGCGGGTGCAGCTGGAACGCTCCACGGGGCATTGCAAACCGGTTCGCTCGCCACCACGTTCACGGCGTCCCAGGGCCTGTTGTTGATGCTGCCGAACATGTTCAAGATCGCCGGCGAGCTCACCCCTGCAGTGATTCACGTTGCAGCTCGTGCGCTGGCTACGCATGCGCTGTCGATCTTTGGCGATCACAGCGACGTCATGGCTGCCCGCTCGACAGGTTTCGCGATGTTGTGCGCGAGCTCGGTACAGGAGGCTCACGATTTCGCAGCCGTCTCACATGCGGCCACGCTTCGTTCCCGGGTCCCCTTCCTGCATTTCTTCGACGGCTTTCGGACATCGCATGAGATCAACCGCGTCGATCTCATCGATGACGATGATCTGCGCCGACTCGTGCGAGAGAGCGACATCGAGGCTCACAAACTCCGCCGCCTCCGGCCGACCGCCCCCGTCGTGCGTGGTACTGCACAGAATCCCGATGTGTTCTTCCAGGCTCGAGAAGCAGCCAATCCATTCCACGATGCTGTGCCGAGGATTGTCGAGGACGTCTTTGATGAGGTGGCATCTCTCACGGGCCGTCAGTACGGGTTGGTTGACTACGAAGGTGCGCCCGACGCCGAGCGCGTCATCGTGATGATGGGTTCCGGTTCTGGAGCTGCCGGTGAGGCGGTCACCAAGCTGGTCGCCGACGGCGAGAAGGTCGGATTACTGACGGTTCGCTTGTTCCGCCCGTTTCCGATGGCCGCATTCGTCGGTGCGCTTCCTGCGACCGTGCAATCGATCGCCGTGCTCGACCGCACGAAGGAACCGGGGGCGGTTGGCGAGCCGTTGTTCCAGGATGTCGTCACGACGTTGGCCGACGCTGATCGAAATGGCGTTCGTGTCATCGGTGGACGCTACGGGCTGGGTTCCAAGGAGTTCACTCCGGCAATGGCGAAGGCCGCGCTGGACGAGGCGGCAGCGGAGGTCCCCAAGCGGCGCTTCACCGTCGGCATCGTCGACGATGTGAGCGGCCTGAGTCTCGATGTCGACGACACGTTCCGTGTGCTTTCCCGCGACCGATCTGCCGTCTTCTACGCACTGGGCAGCGACGGCACTGTGGGGGCGAACAAGGCCTCGGTCAAGATCGTCGGGTCCGAGCCGGGTCTCTATGCGCAGGGGTATTTCGTTTACGACTCGAAGAAGTCGGGGTCGATGACCGTCTCGCATCTGCGGTTCGGCCCCGATCCGATCCGGTCGACGTACCTCGTGCAGGAGGCCGATCTCGTTGCCTGCCATCAGTTCGGGTTGCTCGATCGGTTCGATGTGCTGGCCAACATCAAGAGTGGCGGAACGTTCCTGCTCAACGCGCCCTATGCGGCAGATGAAGTGTGGGAGCACCTCCCGATGGATATTCGACAGCACATCATCGAGCGTGACCTGCGGGTGTTCACGGTCGATGCCGCCAAGGTTGCGCGTGAGCTCGGAATGCCGGGGCGGATCAACACCGTGATGCAGCCTTGCTTTTTCGTGCTGACTGATGTGATGGAGCAAGACGCTGCAATAGCGGCGATCAAGAAGTCGATCGTCGAGGCCTACGGTCGCCGTGGGCAGCTCGTCGTGGAGCGCAATGAATCTGCAGTTGAACGTGCGCTCGAGGAATTGGCCGAAGTACCCGTGCCTGATGGAGTCGGAAACGAACTCGCCACCACCGTTGACGCCCTGGAATCGGCACGTGCGGTCGACTCCTCTGATTTCATCGAGCGAGTGACGATGAAGATGATCGCCGGCGAGGGTGACCTTCTCCCTGTCTCGGCCATGCCGATCGACGGGACGTTCCCCAGTGGAACCACGCAGTTCGAAAAGCGCAGGTTGGCGGCGGAGATCCCAGTATGGGAACCCGACCTGTGCATCGATTGCGGCAAGTGTGCGATTGTCTGCCCGCACGCGACGATCAGGATGAAGGCGTACGAACCCGCAGCCCTCGCTGATGCTCCCGACAACTTTCTGACCAAGAGTTTTCGGTCACGTGAACTCGACAACCACCAACTCACGATCCAGGTTGCGCCCGATGATTGCACCGGGTGTGGGATTTGTGTCGAGGTGTGCCCCGCGAAGGACAAGACGAAGGTCAAGCGCAAGGCAATCAACATGCAACCGGCTGATGAGCATCGAAACGTTGAAGCTGAACGATGGGATTTCTTCCTGTCGATTCCCGAGCTGGATCGCACGGCGATCACCCATGGATCTGTGAAGAACTCGCAGCTGCTGCAGCCGTTGTTCGAGTTCTCGGGCGCGTGCTCGGGGTGTGGTGAAACGCCGTACATCAAGCTGCTCACCCAGTTATTCGGTGACCGTCTGGTCGTGGCCAACGCCACGGGTTGCTCGTCGATCTACGGTGGCAATCTGCCGACCACTCCGTGGTCGAAGAACGAAAGCGGGCTTGGTCCAGCGTGGTCGAACTCGCTCTTCGAGGACAACGCCGAATTTGGTCTCGGCATGAGGCTCGGCGTCGAGCACCATCAGCGTGAAGCGCGCCGATTGGTGGGCGAGCTCGCCGAATCGGTCGGGCCCGAACTTGCCGAGGCACTGCTTGCCAACGCGGCGCCGACGGAGAGTGGCGTCATCGAGCAACGGACGCGCGTCGGTGTGCTCAGGGAACGACTCGTCGGTCTCATCGACTCCGCTGACGATACGACGAGGGCACAAGCGCGGCGACTCGAGACCATCTGCGACGAACTCGTTCGTTCGAGTACCTGGATCATCGGTGGCGATGGGTGGGCCTACGACATCGGGTTCGGAGGGGTCGACCAGGTGCTGTCCAGCGGTCGAAATGTCAATCTGCTGGTGCTCGACACGGAGGTGTACTCCAACACCGGTGGGCAGGCTTCAAAGGCGACCCCGCTCGGCGCGATCGCCAAGTTCGCAATGGCGGGCAAATCGACTAGCAAGAAGGACTTGGGTGCCGTTGCCCGCCGCTACGGCAACGTCTATGTCGCACAGATTGCGATCGGTGGCAGTGACATCCAGACGGCGAAGGCCTTGCAGGAAGCGGACGCCTGGGACGGGCCTTCGCTGATCATCGCCTACTCGACCTGTATCGCGCACGGCATCGACATGGAGACCTCCATGTCTCATCAGAAAGAGGCGGTGAGGTCCGGTTACTGGCCGCTTTATCGCTACCGGCCGACGGTCGAGGAGCATGAGCATCCGTTCCAACTCGACTCGTCTGCACCGACAATTCCGTTCAGGGAGTTTGCGCTGAAGGAAGCCCGGTTCGCCATGTTGGCGCGGTCGGATCCCGATCGATCTGCACAGTTGCTCGATCTTGCGCAGGCCGATATCGACGAGCGCTGGCACTACTACGAACAATATGCCGGGCTCGAACGAATGGTTCAGCGCACATCCGAGATTGTGATCGAAAGCGATGACGAACCAACCGAGGCACCTGTGGAGGGGACATCAAATGACTGATCTACACACCACCTATCTGGGCTTGTCCCTGCGGTCGCCGCTGGTGGCCTCAGCGGGGCCGTTCACCGGTGATCTCGATCGCATGGCCGAGTTGGAGGAGGCAGGGGTTGCCGCGATAGTGCTGCCGTCGTTGTTCGAGGAGCAGATCGAACACGAGACCCTTGAGATCGATCGACTGTTCAGCATCCACCAGGAAAGCTTCGGTGAGGCGATGTCGTTCTTCCCGGAGGTTGATGACTACAACTCCGGTGTCGACGCCTACCTCAGCATGATCGAGAAGGCCAAGGAGCGTGTGGATGTTCCGGTGATCGCCAGCTTGAATGGGACCAATATTGGTGGTTGGTTGAAGTACGCCCGTTTGCTGGAGAGCGTCGGAGCCGATGCAATGGAATTGAACCTCTACACGGTCGCCGCGAATCCTGCGATCGACGGCGTCTCGATCGAGCGAGAGCATCTCGAGTTGGTTTCGCTCATCGGCGAGGAAGTCAATATCCCGATCGCTGTCAAGCTGTCGCCGTATTACTCGTCGTTATCCGCATTCGCGGTAAGTCTCCAGGAGGCCGGGGCATCCGGTCTGGTGCTGTTCAATCGGTTCTACGCGCCGGATCTGGATCTCGAGACACTCGACGTGATGCCGCGGATCGCGCTCAGCACGCCAGAGGAGCTTCGGCTGCCACTGCGTTGGATTGGTATCTTGAGGGAGCATCTGTCGATCTCGCTCGCTGGCTCCACGGGAGTGCATAGCGGCTTCGACTCCGCCAAGCTGATCCTCGCGGGTGCCGATGTGACCATGACGACATCGTCTCTGCTCCGCAATGGCGTGCAGCACCTGACGACGATCGAGCGGCAGTTGCGGGAGTGGATGGTCGACCACGACTATGTATCGGTCGAACAGATGCGAGGAGCCGTGGCGAGTGACGCGGCTGCAGACCCGGCTGCGTACGAGCGCGCCAATTACATCGGCAACATCGCGAGTTTCACCAGCCAGTTCGTGGGTGCCGAACCCATAGGGCTCAGCCGGAAGGAGCGCCCGTAGAGTCCCGACATCGTATGTAACGCCACCGCGCATGCGGGCGTGATCGCCAGCGACGTTTGTATGTAATTTCCCGAGGACCGTTCCGCAGAAAATTACCTACAAACGATGGGTGCCCTTGGCTACGTGGTGATGATCGTCCGGAGCTGAACCGGCACGATGGTTTCGCGGCCATGTTGATACTGAAGGCTTCACTGTCCGGTGCCGAGGCCGATGGTCGCGCTGGCATCGATGCCCATACTCATCAGCCGACCAGACGAAGTCAGCTGGATAACGCCTCTTCTGAGATCGGACGGCTTGTCGTTTGAAGAACCATCGTGTTGGTCGTGACAGGAGTATGCGCCCATTCGCTCGAAGGACGAATGCCGCGAGTCGTCGGAACCAGCCGTCGAACACCAAGAGCGGTTCGGCACTCCTGAGAAAGCATTGGAACAACCATGTACCCATGGTCATGCACCGCTATTCGGGAGGCCGCCGAAACGAACGCTGGACAAGCGCCCATACTAGGTTCGGCGTAGCCCCTATGTCAGAGCTGTATCAACACTCGTATTCATCATCGGACCCCGTTGCGCGCCACCTCGTCGTGCTCTTTCCCATCGGTTGTCCGCTTCCCGATGCGTTGTCTCCGGGTCCTGTCGCAAACTGCTAACCGATGTCGCCGTCCTCCGATAGAGAGAGCGCAGGCCGAGTACCGGCGGGCAACTTCTCGACGTGGCTCTCGGTGACACTCAGCGGCGGTGACTCAGCGGCAACGACCGATGTGCCCTGCGGCGATTGCGCGGCGTGTTGTACATCGTCTTATTTCATCCACATACAGCCTCATGAAACCGCAGCGCTCGCCAGGATTCCCGGTGAGTATCTGATTGATGCGCCCGGCCTGCCGACGGGGCATGTCGTCATGGGTTACGACGAACATGGTTGCTGCCCGATGTTCGTCGACGGGGGCTGTTCGATCTACGACGACCGCCCGCAGACATGTCGCGACTATGACTGTCGCATCTTTGCCGCAACCGGCCTCGAACTGGCCGACGACAACAAGGCGCTGGTGGTTGATCAGACGCGGCGATGGGATTTCGACACAGCGACCGACATCGAGCGTGTGCAGCAGGAAGCAGTTCGTACTTGCGCTGACTTCCTACGAGCGCATGCTCACAACCTTCCACCAGGGTCCGTGCCTACGAACCCCACACGCCTCGCCATGCTTGCCATCTCCCTTCACAGTGTTTTCATGGGCGGAGCGTCGGGAATTGAACACTGCATCATGCCGGACATCGATGTCGTGGCTGACGCGCTGACCGAGTCAATGACGCGAACCCGACTGGCGCCGTAGGCGAACCGAGACCTACTCCTGTCGTAGAGTCTGAGCGTCATGCGATTCCCCATCATGAATCCGCGCTCGCTCTTTCCACGTAAGAGTGCGCGTGACGATGCGATGGCCGGGCTCGTGCTCGGGGTCGAGAGTGTGCCGGACGGCTTGGCGAGCGGCCTGCTGGCCGGCGTCAATCCGGTCGCCGGTTTGTATGGCTACTTGTACGGAATGGTCGGTGGTGTTCTGTTCACCGGCACCGCGTTCATGGCGGTACAAGCCACCGGTGCAATGGCGATCATCATTGCTGATGTTGATTTGGCGTCGCGCGATGACCCGGCTCGGGCGCTGTTCACGCTCTCCATCCTGACCGGGGTAGTGATGATTCTCGCCGGTCTTCTCCGCCTTGGTTCGTATCTGCGATTTGTCTCGAACTCGGTGATGACCGGCTTCATCACTGCGGTCGGGATCAACATTGTCCTCGGTCAACTCGACGACTTCACGGGCTATGAAGCAAGCGGTGGCAACAGAGTTTTGAGGGCAATTGATCTGCTGCTCAATTTCTGGAAGGTCGATGTCCCGACCATCATGGTTGGGGCAGTGACGATTGCATTCATCGTGGGCCTGCGTCGGACGAAACTGGGAGCACTCGGCCTCGTCGTGGCCATCATGATCGGATCAGTTCTTGCAGCGGTCCTCCAAGCATTCGACCACAACATTGTTCAGGTCCGAGATATCGCTTCTGTTCCGCGCAGCCTGCCATTCTTCACGCTCCCGGTCTTAGGTGACATTCCTGCGTTGATCATCCCCGCCTTGTCACTGGCATTCGTCGGGCTCGTGCAGGGCGCTGGAGTGTCGGCAGGGTTCCCGAACGAGGACGGGTCGATTTCCGACGAGTCGCAGGACTTCATCGGCCAGGGTGCCGGCAACGTCGTTGCCGGCCTCTTCCAGGGCATGCCCGTCGGTGGCTCGATGTCAGCGAGTTCACTCGTGTCGACGGCTGGGGCCAAGAGCCGGGCAGCCTTGCTGTACGCGGGGGGCGTGATGGCGGTGATGATCCTGTTGTTCAGCGGGGTGATCGGCCTGATCGCCATGCCGTCACTCGCGGCACTCCTCATCGTGGTCGGTATCGGCACGATCAAGCCAGAGCAGATCATGTCCGTCGCCAAGACGGGTCCGGTGCCGCTGACGGTGATGTCGATCACTCTTGTCCTCACGATGATCATCCCGCTGCAGTACGCCGTACTTGTGGGCGTCGGGATTTCCGTTCTTCTGTTCGTGGTTCGCCAGTCGACTGGTCTCGTGACCAAGCGGATGGTGTTCAGGGACGACGGGCGCGTCGAAGAGGTCGACCCGCCGGATGAAGTGCCGCCAAACGAAGTGGTCGTACTGCATCCCTACGGGGCCATCTTCTTTGCAACGGCACCGACACTGTTCGAGCAGATGCCGGCGGTGACACCAGAGTCGCGGAACTCGGTGGTGATCCTTCGTATCCGGGGTGCTGATGACGCCGGGGCGACGCTTCTCGATGTGCTCGAGCGATACGCGCAGTCACTCCGCGACGTCGACAGCAAGCTGATGCTGGTCACCGACAATCGGCGGGTGATTCGCCAGCTTCGAGTGACCGGGACCACCGACGTGATCGGTTCTGACAACGTCTACCGAAGTACGGCCTTCATCGGAGAGACGACCCGACAGGCGTACATCGACGCACAGGCATGGGTCGACGAACATCGCACACTGAGTGAGGAGGCGACCGATGAATCGCAGTGACCCAACAGGATCGATCATTGCAACATCACGACACAGAACAAGGTTGGCAGCGGTCATTCTCGCAGCGGCGTTCGTCGTTCTGGGCTTTTCGGGGACCGCTGGCGCGACTGTGCCAGACTCCGTCGGGACGACTCCGTCAGATTCCACAACGGTTCCTCCAGCAACCGACGCTCCGGACGACACATTTCCGAACGACAACGAGGTTCCGAGCGAGGAGACCTCGGAGGAGGCCGACGAGGGCCTAGACGCTGCTCCGATTGCGATTGTCGGTTTCGTCATTCTGCTTGCGATAGCGAGCTGGTGGATGGTGCGACGAGACGACGCTGACGACCAGCCCAGCCCACCTCCCCCTGGCGAGCCTGGGTGGCGCGCGGATCAGATCGCACCCTGAATAAGTTGCGGTTGAGTAGTACGAATCGCGTGCACCTCGGCGGAATCCACGGCAAGCTGGCCATTCACAAGCGCGAAAAGATGGGAGTAAACACAGTGCAATCGATCATCGACACTGACGCCGTCAACCCGATTCTGAACGAGATTCTCAAGGCGGAACTCGCCGGAGTCGTCCGGTACACGCACTACTCGTTGGTCATCACGGGCCCCAATCGGCTGCCACTCGTCGATTTCATGAAGGCTCAGGCCAGCGAATCGCTACTCCACGCCCAGCAGGCAGGAGAGATCCTCACCGGTCTCGGAGGCCATCCCGAGCAGGGCATTGCACTCATCGAGGAGTCACACGACCATTCGATTGAAACGATTCTGAGCGAGTCAGTCGTTCACGAGCGACGCGCCCTCGATCTGTATCGGCAGCTGCTCGTAGCGACTGAGGGTAAGTCGGTCTATCTGGAGGAGTACGCGCGAGGCCAGATCGGTGCCGAGGAACTCCACGTCATCGAGATGAACAAACTCCTGCGCGACTACGCCATCGCCTGACAAACCGCATTCAGGTGGTGTTCAGGCATTCAGGTGGTGTTCAGCTTGATTGAGTGCCGACCTTGAGTTCGCGGAACGGAACGCCGCGGTCAACGGAAGGCTCCCGGGGCAATCCGAGCACGCGATCGCCGATGATGTTGCGTTGGATCTCGTCGGTACCGCCCGCGATACCTGCCTGCAAGCTGCTGAGCACGGCTCGTTGGCGCTCGGAGCCGACATCATCGGCTCCGCCCTCCCATGCGATAGAACTCGGGCCCGCCATCTCGAGGAAGATATCGCGCATCTTCCATGAGATGATCGAGCTGAACAGCTTGCCCAGCGAACCTCCGGGGCCAGGCGTCTTTCCGGCTTGCAGGTCGGCGCGCGTGCGCATCGCCACAAATGATTTCGCCGTTTCCATCGAGTAGATCTGCATGAGCTGATCGCGGACGACCGGGTCGTCGATCGAACCATTCTCTTTGGCGGCTGCGAGCAGCAACTTGTACGTCGGCTGGCTGATCTTTCCGGCGCCGGCACCGCCAATCGCAACACGCTCGTACATCAACATCGCGGTGGCCAGCTTCCAGCCGGCATTCAGGTCACCGACGAGCCAGTCCTTCGGGATCCGTGCATCGGTGAAGAAGACCTCGTTGAAGTGACTGCCTCCGTCGATCTGGTGAATCGGCCGGATCTCGACACCTGGGTTATTCATGTCGATGATGAACATCGAGATCCCGGCGTGTTTGACCTGGTCGGGGTCGGTGCGGGCGACGATGATTCCGTAGTCAGACTTGTGAGCAAACGTGGTCCAGACCTTCTGGCCGTTGAGTATCCACTCGTCGCCGTCGAGCTCGGCCTTTGTCTGGAGGCTTGCGACGTCAGAGCCTGCCCCTGGCTCTGAGAACATCTGGCACCAGAGAGTCCTGCCCGAGATGTTGTCGGGAAGGAAACGCTCTTTCTGCTCTTTGGATCCGTACTCGGCAAGCATCGGCTGGCACATGCCATGGCTGATCATGAACTCAGCGTCCATGAAGGCGTAGTTGGCCTTGACCTCGCGCCAGATCTTTTCGTGATCAAGCGTGAGGCCGCCTCCGCCGAACTCTTTCGGGATGGGCAGACCCGCCAGCCCCGCTTCGGCTGCTGCCGCTAGGAACGCCTGCGACTGTTCGTAAGTCGGAAATCCTGAGCGCATGCCATGCTGCTCCATGAAATCGACGCACTTCTGACGAAACTCTGCGGCCTCTTCGTCTGTGAGGCCGGTGTCTGTTGCGGTGTCGGTCATGGGGATCCTTTGGTGACGAAATCGGCTTGGACTGGGAGTTGCAATATTGTATGTCGCCATACAGTATGTGTCCCGATCGAATGAGAGCAATTCGGTCGGATGTGCAATGGTCCCAGCGAATCTCACCACACATGAACTCGATTCACCACCTTGGCTGCGAGTCGAGTCGACCCTCATGGCCACGGCGCGTCTTGTTCGTATTGCGTTTGACGAGCGGCTGGCGGGCCTCGATCTCAATCTCACACAAGCCAGCCTTGTTTCATACGTCGTGGAATTCGGTAGTACCAGTCAGACGCAACTGGCCGATCGCCTCGGCATCGGTCGAGCGGCAATTGGCTCGGTTGTTGATCAACTGCAGACTCGAGGCCTGGTCGAGCGCCAACCGAACCCGTCCGATCGGCGGGTTTGGCTCGTTGCGATCACCCCGTCAGGCAGTGAACTGGCAACACAGGTCGCCGCGGTCGACGCAGTGTTGCGCGCCGACCTCCGCCGCGGTATCGGCCGTGAGGAGCGCCAGGCTCTTGCCTGGGTGATGTCCCGATTGCAGCACAACCTTCGATCGGTGATTGCAGGCTCCACCCCTGGCTCGACTTCTTGATCGATGCCCCTGGGCCCGATCCACCCAACCCCGAACTCGATACAGACCCCCGAAGTAGAGACATAGGAGAACAACATGACCGAAGCAGTGATCGTCGATGCCGTCCGAACACCAGGAGGCAAGCGAAACGGCAATCTGAAGGACTGGCATGCGGCTGCCCTGGCCGCGCATGTGCTCAGGGCCATCGAGGAGCGAAATGACCTCGACCCCTCGATGGTTGACGATGTCGTCATGGGCTGCGTCATGCAGGTCGGTGAACAGTCGCTGAACATCGGGCGTAACGCGGTCCTCGCCGCAGGTTGGCCGGAATCTGTTCCTGCTACAACGATCGACCGCCAGTGCGGGTCGAGCCAGCAGGCAATGCATTTCGGTGCACAGGGTGTGATGGCCGGCGCGTATGACATCGTGGTGGCCGCAGGCGTCGAAGTGATGACCCGGACTCCGATGGGGGCGTCGATTGTCCAAGGGATGGGATTCCCCTTCCCGCAGGATCAGATCGATCGTTACGCCGACACTGGCCTTCCGCCACAGGGCATCGGCGCTGAAATGATTGCCGACGAATACGGCTTCAGCCGGACCGACCTCGACGGTCTTGGTGCGGAGAGCCAACAGCGTGCGGCGGTCGCTCGTGACGAGGGCCGGTTCGAGAACGAGATCATCCCGGTTCCGATCGAGCTCGATGGCGAGGCCAAGATCATTGTCGCTGATGAGGGGATCCGCGAGGGCACGACGGTCGAGACGCTCGCCAAGCTGAAGCCGGCCTTCAAGGAGGACGGCGTTGTAACAGCGGCGAACTCATCCCAGATCAGCGACGGTGCATCGGCTGTTCTGATCATGAGTAGGGAGAAGGCAGACGAGTTGGGTTTGAAGCCGCGCGCTCGATTTCACAGCTTCGCCATTGCCGGCGCCGACCCGGTGACCATGCTCAAGGGCCCGATCCCCGTAACCGAGAAGATCCTCGAGAAGTCTGGCCTGTCGATCGACGACATCGATCTGTTCGAGGTCAACGAGGCGTTTGCCTCGGTCGTACTTGCATGGCAGAAGGAGACCGGCGCAGACATGACCAAGGTCAACGTCAACGGCGGGGCGATAGCCCTCGGCCACCCACTCGGGAGCTCCGGCACCAAGCTCATGGCAACATTGCTCAATGAACTCGAGCGCACCGGTGGCCGCTACGGCATGCAGGTGATGTGCGAAGGCGGCGGAATGGCCAACGCCACCATCATCGAACGCCTCGACTGACCACAGCACGGCTGGAGGCGCTCGGAACTACCGCCCTCCCCGTGATTTTTGTAAGCGCATACGGGTGCGCCAGCGCTATGGGCTGACACGAACGGAGATGGTGGCCGGATCGTTACCGACTGAACGGCTGCATCAGGAGATTCTTTTCCGCGCGCGATGGTCGGCGGTATGTGTCCGGCTCGCGCAGCGGGTGTCGGTGCAGAACCTTCGCGACCCGTTGCGCGTGGAGTCGTAGAAGAGGTGTTCACAATCGGTAGCGGCACACACTCCGAACCGGTTTGTTCCGTGATCGCAGACCTCTTGGGCGAGTGCCATGAGTATGTCAGCGATGACTTGATCGTCGAATGCCGCAGATGCCGGAGTCCAGTGAATGTGTAGAGGGGCGTCATCGTGGACGGTGAGTGATGGTTCGATGTCGATCTGGGTGAGCTCAGCGTTGACCCAGGCGGAGGTGTCGTCGGCGTCGGCACCGGGCAGTGAAAGGAATTTGGGCAGCAGAGCGTGCATGCGTTTCTCGAGTCGCGAGATCGCCGCTTGCGGCGCCTTTTCGGCGCGAAGGAATCCATGAGTCTCCAGGAGAGCGCGGGCGTCCAGGTCGTCATCGGCTGAGGCGTTCAAGAAAGCAACCGCCGCTTCGAGTGTCAACCTGATCTCGGTGTCATGTCCTGATGTGACGTACACGACCCGAGCGTACTGAAAATATTTCTGTAAGGTACTAGATGAAAGTAGGACCTTACGCGCAATTCTTATTGTGCGCGGCTGTGTAGAGAGTGAACTGGAATGACCTTGGCCTTGAATGTCTTGGTGTTGTGCGCAAGCGTGTTGGGCTCTGCCATGGCCTATCCGCAAGCCCGGCGCTTGGTTCGGACCCGATGCATCGATGGGATCTCCGCTAGTTGGATTGGGGTCAGCCTGGCCCTGAATTCATGGTGGCTGACGTATGGCATTGGCGCAGGCGTATGGGCAGTCGTGCCGGTATCAACCGTTTCGCTCACCATCTATGCGACGATCGCCTTCGTCTACGTGAGGACCACCGGCCGCGGTGGGTTGTCGGCCATCGCTCTCGGTTTCATGGCATTGGGCTTGGTTCCGTTGCCCTTCGCCGTAGTAGGAGGATGGGAACTTCTCGGGATTGCGATTGGGCTCTGTTACGGCCTGCAGCTACTGCCGGCAGTCATCGGGGTGCATCGCACCAGGGAGCTCTCGGGCGTGTCTGCGGCGACGTGGTTCCTCGCAGTTCTCGAATCGGTGATCTGGTTCGTATACGGCTGGGTCGTTCGTGATGCTGCACTCACTCTCGCCGGGGTGGTCGGCGTGTCAATGTCGGCGCTGATTCTCGTTCGGCTAGCAGCTACTGGCCACCGACCGATGAGCGCGTTGGCAGTCTCGCGCCGGGCGGCTCTCGCGCAATAGCGCGTGCCGCGCGGTGGAGGAATGGAGAACCGTCACTAGCGTTGGGCACGCAAACGTGAGTCAAAGGTGGCTCCGAATTCAACAAGGAGCCAAAATGGCTACAGGAACAGTCAAGTTTTTCAACGACGAGAAGGGCTTCGGCTTCATCTCACGTGACGATGGTGACGATGTTTTCGTTCACTACTCGAACATCGTCGGCACGGGCCGTCGGTCCCTGAGCGACGGCGACACCGTCGAGTTCGATATCGCCGCCGGTCGCAAGGGTCCCGAGGCCGTCGACGTCAAAGTCGTCTGAGGAGGCGATCTGATTGGCTCGAAGTCCTCAGTCCTATCAAAAACGTCAGCGAGAACTCCGTAAGAAGGAGAGGAAGGCTGAGAAGCTTGCCATTCGACATGGCAAGAGCTCAGACTCCGACGAGGAGCCCAAAGAGGGTCCCGACGAGGATGCACTTCTCGAAGAGTTCCGGCTGCTGAACGAAAAGTTCGCGGCTGGCGACGTCCCGGAGGATGACTTCGAGTACCGCAAAGCGGAAATCTTCGCTGAACTCGGCCTGGGGGAACCCCCGGAGCCGCGAGAAGAGAAGTCTGACTCGGAATCTGATTCCGAATCCGCTGACTGATCACATCGAATAACTCAGATCGGCCCCTGGCATCAGCCAGGGGCCGATCTAGTTTTCGACTCGAAGTCATCGCTCAGCCCGCGGCGCTTTGCCTGATTGGCGACCGGGCTTGGTGGCTGCCTCGCTGGCTCGACCGCACTCTGCCGAACGTCAAGTTTGCGCACTGATGGTTGGGCGCGTGAGGGCGGCAAAGGTGATCGCTGCGGCGTGACCGACATTCAGTGAGTCGACTTCGGGGCGGATGGGAATCCGCACTCGTCGGCTGCTCGCTGCCATCGTCCGTTCCGCGAGGCCTGGCCCTTCTGCTCCGAATATCACGGCGAGTCGGTCCGGAGCCACCATGCTCCACAGGTTGGTGGCCTCGGGCCTCGGCGTCATAGCCCATGTCTCGAAGTCAGCGGACTCGAGCATGTCGAACGCTGCCGGCCAGTCCTCTTCCGCGATCCGCACGATCGGGAGGAACAGCACTTCACCCATACTGACCCGTACGGTGCGACGACTGTACGGGTCGGTGCATCTCCAATCGATCACCAATCCGTCTATACCGAAGGCCCGCGCCGCGCGTGCGATCGCGCCGAGGTTCTCCGCGTCGTTCAAACCTTCGAGGACAGCCATGCGAGATGATGTCGAAGCAAGCTCTTTCAGGCCAGGGTGCCGCTCTCGCTCCGCCGCCGCGATGACGCCGCGATGCATGTCGAATCCCACGATCTCCGCAATGGTTTCGCGCTCCGCTACGTAGACGGGAATACCGGCGGCAGCAAGGCTGTCGAGATGACGCTCGAACCGTGACACTCGAGACGGAGCCAGAAGCACCGACCTGACGACGTGTCCCGATTCGATCAGTCGCTCGATTGCGACGTACCCCTCGGCAATGAAGAACTCGTCGGACTCGATCTTGCGACGTAACGACTGGTCGTTCAAGGCGCGGAAGTCGGCGAGCCGGTCGTCGTTCGGGTCGGTGATGACAATCGTGTTCACAGCTCGAGCAACTATCGGGCGAATACACGAGTGTCGTCGGCGAAGGATTTGAATTCGAGGGCATTTCCGGACGGATCGAGAAGGAACATCGTCGATTGCTCGCCGACTCTGCCTTTGAACCGAGTGTATGGCTCGATGACGAAGTCGATTCCGGCGGCATTCAAACGCTCGGCGAGTTGTGACCATTCCGATGGTGAGAGGAGTACTCCGAAGTGGGGTACCGGAACGTCATGGCCGTCGACGGGGTTCCAGGCGCGAGCACTGGATGAGGCGTCAGGATGGAGATGGGTGACAACCTGATGGCCGTACAGGTCGAAGTCGATCCATGTATCGCTTGACCGACCTTCGGGGCACTGGAGCAAACCTCCGTAGAACGCTCGAGCACGATTGAGGTCGTCGACGGGAATCGCGAGATGGAATCTCGGTCGCTCACTCTGCGTATCACTCACAGCGCAGAGCGTAGGTCCCTTACGCCGGCGGCCGACTCATCGGTCCGATGCCGTCTTCGCGACCGTGAACGTGGCAACGTGTCCGTCATGACTGATCAATCATCTCCGGATCGCGAACTCAATCAAGTTGTGATTGTTGGGGCATCACTTGCCGGCTTGCGGGCGGCGGAGACTCTTCGTCAGGCCGCGTTTGCCGGGTCTGTGGTCGTGGTCGGAGCGGAGACACATCGTCCGTACGACAGACCGCCGTTGTCCAAGCAGTTGTTGTCTGGTGAGTGGGATACGGATCGAATTCATCTTCGCCAGCCCGATGTCTTCGACGACCTGGACGTCGAGTGGCGGTTGGGTACCCGGGCGATCGATCTTGACACCGAGGCTCGTCGGCTTCGGCTTGATGATGGAAGCACCCTGGGCTACGACGGACTGATCATCGCCACCGGCACCAGTCCGCGACGACTGCCAGGCCACGAGCAGTTCGAACATGTCCACGAGCTTCGCACGGTCGACGATGCTCTAGCAGTGCGCGAGGAGATTGCCAAGGGCGACCGTCGCGTGGTGGTGGTCGGTGCCGGATTCATTGGATTGGAGGTTGCGGCGACGGCCAAGTCGCTTGGAAATGACGTCATTGTTCTCGAGGGTGCAGACGCGCCGCTGATTCGCGGTCTTGGCCCAACGATGGGGGCGGCGATCGCCAGCCTGCATCACGATCGTGGTGTGGAGGTCCGCTGCAACGTGCAGATTGAATCGTTGACGCACGACGGTGTGGAGTTGAGTGACGGCGAGCACATTGAGGCTGACGTGGTTGTTGTCGGGATCGGCGTCAACCCTGCGACCGATTGGTTGGCCAGTAGTGGGCTTCAGCTCCGAGATGGAGTCGTTTGCGACGAAACCCTTCGAGCCCTTCGGGAAGATGATTCTCCGGTCGAGGGAATCTACGCCGCAGGCGATGTGGCGAGATGGCCCAACTCGCTCTTCGACGAGGAGATGCGGATTGAACACTGGACCAACGCAGCCGAGCAGGGGACACTCGCCGCGAACAACCTCGTGAACGTGAGCATTGGCGACACGGCTGAGGCGTATGCCGCGCTGCCGTTCTTCTGGAGTGATCAATACGACGATCGGATCCAGTTTCTGGGACGGGCGAGTGCGGATGATGAAGTGAAGATCGTTGCCGGTTCCGTGGAGGACAGGAAGTTCCTGGCACTGTTCGGTCGTGAGGGCCGACTCCACGGCGCGTTGGGTGTGAACGCCCCGCGATGGATCATGCCGACCCGGAAACTGTTTCTCAACCGCGCGTCGTGGACCGATGCTCTCGCCGCGACATCGGAGCTATCCCAATAGGCTCCTCGAATGACTTCTGCGGGATCTCATTTGTCGAACGTCTGGGCCAAGACGACCGACCTCCAGGTGGTTCGTGGGCAAGGTTGTCGAGTCGTCGACATTCACGGTCAGGACTACCTCGACTTCACCGCTGGCATCGCCGCCGCCTCGACCGGCCACTCCCATCCAAAGGTCGTTCAGGCGATCTCCGATCAGGCCGCAAAGTTCATCCATGCGCAGATGAACGTGTACACGCACAACCTGCTCGAGCCGCTCGCGGACCGGATGAACGAGATCACGCCAGATTCGATCGACACGTTCTTTTTCACGACGTCCAGCGATGAAACTCTCGAGACTGCGGTCAAGGTAGCGAAACACGCAACCGGAAGGCACAGCATCATCGTGTTCGATGGGGCCTTCCATGGCAGGACCCATCTCACGATGGCGATGTCGACTTCGCGGGCAATCGACCGCGCTGGCTACGGGCCGTTTCCTCCGGGTGTCTTTGTTGCTCCGTTCCCCGACCCCCACGTCTCCGACCAGGAGGCCGAGATCTCCCGCGCTCTACGCGGGCTCGACCGTCTGTTCCTCACGCAGACGATGCCCGATGAGGTTGCGGCGATTGTCATCGAACCGGTAATCAGCGAGCGCGGTTACATCCCGACACCGGCGGCGTTCATATCCGGTCTGGCAGAACGTTGTCGGGAACACGGCATCTTGTTCATCGCCGACGAAGCGCAGTCCGGGTTTGGCCGTACGGGGAGGATGTTCGCGATGGAATCGCATGACGTCGAACCGGACATGCTGTGTATGGCCAAAGGGATCGCCTCAGGGTTCCCGTTCGCCGCTCTGGGGGTGCGACGTTCGATCGACGAGACGTGGCGGAAGGGGAGCCAAGGAGGATCGTCCAACGGCAACCCCATGGGGTGTGCGGCGGCGCTGGCGACCATCGAGGTGCTCACCGAACCGGGTTTCCTCGACAATGTCCACGCTCGCGGTGCCCAACTGATCGATGCCCTGCGCAACCTGCAACAGCTCGACAACTCCTTGCTCCACGTGCGCGGTCGTGGGTTGATGGTCGCTACAGAGTTTGGTTCCGCCGACCGGGCTGCTGCGATTGCCGAGCACTGTCTCAGGGAGAATCATGTGATTCTCATGACTGCGGGCACTCGCAATCGCACGATTCGCTGGATGCCGCCACTCGTGGTCACCTCCGATGAAGTGAACGAAGCCGTTAGCGCGTTCGAGGCCGCTATCCGCGCTACGAGTTGAGGTGAGTCTTGGCCCGCCTTGATTCTTCGCGCATCGGTGCATGGCGTGATATGCAGGCAGTCGCCGGTCAGATCGGTCGCGGGATCGACGACGAACTCCAAGCCGACTGGGACATCAGGCTCGGATGGTTTGATGTCCTGGCTTCACTGCAGCGTCTTGGCGGGCGTGCCCGACCTCTCGATGTCGCGACAGATCTACGGCTGCCTCCTTCGAGCTTGAGTCGGCGGCTCGATCGCCTCGAAGAGGAGGGGTGGATCGCTCGGCACCGCCACGTCAATGATGCCGATCACCGGGTCGTAGAGGTCGAGTTGACGCGGACTGGCCGGCGGTTGTGGCGTGAGATGAATGTCAGCTATCGCCGAGCCCTTCAGGCTCAGTTTGCTCTGCATCTCGATGATGCGGACATTGCAGACCTTCGCCGCGTTCTCGACGTGCTGAGCGCGGCGAACGAGCAGGCCCACAACATCGATCTTGTCGAGGAGTAGACGGCGCGGAGCGCTACGACAACCCCTCGTACATCGCTTCGATCTCGCTCGCGTATCGGCTGTTCACGCCGCGCCGCTTGAGTTTCGACGTCGGAGTCAGCATGTCGCTGTCGGGCATCCACTCCTCGGCGACGAGCGTGAACTTCTTGATCTGCTCGGCCCGAGCGAATTGGGCATTGATGCGCTCGATTCCGGCCTGAACCTCGGCTAGAACTTCGGGGTCATTCGCCAATTCGGTGGCCGTTGAGTTCTCCTTCCCGTGAGCCTTGGCCCAGACGGGAGTCGCCTCAGGGTCGAGAACGAGGATTGCAGATACGAACTTCCGTCCGTCTCCGATCGCCGCGGCCTGGCCAATCAACGGAATCGTCTTCATTGCCAGCTCGAGGTTGGCGGGACTGATGTTCTTGCCGCCCGAGGTGATGATCAGTTCCTTCTTGCGGTCGACGATGCTGACATATCCCTCGTCGTCGATCTCGCCGATATCGCCCGAGTGGAACCAGCCGTCGATGATCGTCTCTGCAGTCTTTTCAGGCTCTCTCAGGTATCCCTGGAAAACGTTGCCGCCACGGCATATCACTTCTCCGTCGTCCGCGATCACAACCTCCACTCCGGGACACCCACGACCCACTGTGCCGATCTTTGGTCGGCCAGGCGACCATGTCATCGGCCCGGTGGTCTCCGACAGGCCATAGATCTCTGACAGTGGGACCCCAATGGCGTTGAACCACTCGAGCACCGGATCCGGAATTGCGGCAGCGCCGGTGATTGCCATTTTCATTGCGTCGAGACCGATCATTGCTCGGACATTGGAGAACGCGACACCGTCGAGGAACTCGAGCGTCTGACGCTGATCGTCGGTGAAGTTGCCGTCGACAGAGGTGCGCCTGATTTCGATTGCCGCGTTGACTCCCTCGTCGAATTGGGCTTTGCCATCCGGATCCGCGGCGAGCGCAGCATTGATACCGTTGTAGATCTTCTCCCAGACGCGGGGGACACCGAACATCACCTGAGGGTGGACTTCTTTCAGGTAGACGGAAATTTGGCTCGGATCGGGGCAGCAGTAGATCGAGTAGCCGAAGGCGAGGCCCTGGTAGTGGCTGACGGCGCGCTCGGCAATGTGTGCCATTGGCAGGTACGAAATGACACGTTTACCGACGAAGTTGTCGAATGTGGCGCACTTACCGAGGATCTCCACCGTGTAGACGACGTTGTACTGGCTGAGCATTACGCCCTTCGGTGGGCCGGTTGTGCCCGAGGTGTAGATGAGAGTCGCGATGTCGTCGGGTCGCGTCGCTGATGCCAGAGCATCCAGGTCGGCAGATCCGGATTCGATCAGTTCGGATGCAGGCCGAACTCCCTCGGGAAGTGGACCATCGGGCGGCTCGATGACGTAGACCGTCTTCAGGAGCGGAAGGTCATCGCGCACGGCGAGGATCTTGTCGAGGAACGAACTGTCTTCGACGATCGCGACTTCGGCCTCGGCATGGCTGGAGAGGAACTGGATCTCTTCGGGAGATGACGAGTTGTAGATGCTCACCGGAGTTGCCCGCAGAAACTGTGCGGCGAGGTCGAACCAGTGGAAGTCGGGTCGGTTGCGCATCATGAGCAAGACGCGTTGACCGGGCTGTACACCTTGCCGTCTGAGTCCCTCGGCGGATCGCGCGACGAGATCCTCTACCTCGGTCAGTGTCCACAGATTCCAGCCGCTCTCGCCCTTCATCGAGTGCAGGGCCGGTAGCGAAGGGTTTGCCCGAACCAATTCGAGGAATTGCCGTGGCACGGTCTTGCCCTGGACAATTTTGTCGATGTCGGAGATAGACGGCCGGGCGCTGAGTTCGGTCATGACATC
>Ga0209013_10001632_pt1 | contig 20541 bp, 21 predicted proteins | sample Cruoilmetagenom2_FD_187291 | JGI IMG/M metagenome (GOLD analysis project Ga0209013, IMG submission 187291) | Oil polluted marine microbial communities from Coal Oil Point, Santa Barbara, California, USA - Sample 2 (SPAdes) (version 2) | ecosystem: Environmental > Aquatic > Marine > Oil seeps ...
GGATTAACTACAATACCACAATCAATAACACAGGTAACCTTTTTTACAACCGGTACACCAGATTCCATTACAACATCTGCAACTTCGGCAACATGTGTATTATGGCAATAATAGGCGGAAAATCCCTGAAACACATTATCCTTAACTTTCCCCCAATTTGATTTTTCAACAACCGTGTTGATCACTTTTTCCATTCGTTCAGCAGAATATTGAATCTTTTCATCAGTGGTTCCTTTTACATTCTGAAGTAGGTCTAATCGCAATTGCACTCTGTCAACTTCCATAGTTTCAGCAAGTTCATCGAAAAAGCTTTGCTCTGCAAAAGCAAGAAAATTGGTATATGGTGCTCTCCAGGCACCTGTAGTTATATTACTTTTATAACTGGCTGAATCCACTTGATAATTCTCAATGGCCCCCGCCGGAAAAAAGTTAGGTACCAGATCGTACATTCCATTGTTAATAGCTGCTTCTTTTAAGTGGTAACCTGTAATTTTATTATCTTTTATAGCAGCACTTATTTTGTATTTAATGGCCGGTCTGTAAATTCCGTCAGCCATATCATCTTCTCTGGAAAAAATAACTTGTATAGGTTTTCTTGAAATATTAGAAATCTCGGCAGCTTCAAGTGCAAAATCTCCATACAGTCTTCTTCCATACCCACCTCCCATTCGAGTCATTTCCAAGGAAACATCTTTAAGGTCTCTTTCTAATTTTTTAGAGATTCTATCTGCTGTCCATTGTGGTGTTTGGATAGGCCCCACCAATTCAACTTTCTCATCAGTAACATTAGCGAAAAAATTCATGGGCTCTAAACAATTATGAGGCAAGATCGGCGATTCATAGGTACGCTCCAAAATCTGATCAGCAGAAGAAAATGCATTTTTTACATTCCCATCCGATCTTAAGGTTTTAAACTCTTTACCTTCAAGAAGGTCTAAAAGAATCTTATCATGATCTTTTGTACTCTCCAACGGACTTTCATCTTCCCAAACAGCAACTAACGATTTCTTACCTCTCATAGCAGCCCATGTGCTTGTTGCTAACACGGCAATCTTATTGTCAAATTCAAAAATATCCACCACTCCTTCTTTAGATCTGGCAACCGTATCATCAAATGATGTTAATTTTTGCCCAAATGCAGGTGGTCTCATTACTGAAGCGTAAAGCATACCTTCCCTTTTGAAATCTAAACCAAATAATGGTTTACCGGTTATTATTTCATCAATATCAACGTTTTGTACGTTTTGACCGATTATTTTATAATTTTTTGGGTCCTTTAATTTAACATCTTTCGGTACTTCTAAAGCTGCAGCTTCTACTGCTACCTCTCCATAACCCAATTTATCTCCTTTACCATTGAATATCACCCCATTAACAACAGAACATTCTGCTGCATCTACACCCCATCTAGCGGCGGCGGCATTGATCAACATTTGCCTGGTTGTTGCTCCGGTTTGTCTTAATGGATCCCAACCATGTCTTATAGATTGGCTTCCTCCGGCAACCTGTCTTTCAAATACATCCGTGTCTAGGCCACCTTGAACCACATGCACATTTTTCCATTCCACATCAAGTTCCTCGGCAATTATCATTGGCATAGAAGTTTTTACTCCTTGTCCGATCTCCGGGTTTGGTGCAAATATGGTAACCGCGCCATTGTCTGCTATTTTAATAAATGCATTAAAATCATTAAAATTCAATTGAGAAATGTCTATCGAAGGTTCTACTTCTGGTTTACAAGCTGTAAAAAAGTTAAACCCTATAATTAATCCTCCTCCAGTTAACGCTGATGCCCTTAAAAAAGATCTTCTGTCTATTGTAGTTGTTTTAGTGCTCATATTTAGAAAGGTTAGAGTTTTTAATTTGTTTTTTTAGCTGCTTTGGCTACAGCATTTTCAATACGATTATAAGAAGCGCATCTACATAAATTACCATGCATCGCTTCTCTTATTTCCTCTTTATTTGGATTTGGGTTTTTATCTAAAAAAGCGACAGCTGTCATGATCTGACCAGACTGGCAATACCCACATTGTGGAACATCAATTTCTTTCCAGGCCTCTTGTACCGGATGCTTCCCATTTTCCGACAATCCTTCGATGGTTGTAATTGATTTTCCGGATACCAGTGAAACTGTTAGTGAACAACTTTTAACTGGTTCCCCATCCAGGTGGATGGTGCAGGAGCCGCATTGCCCTATACCACAGCCATACTTTGTTCCTAATAGGTTTAGATGATCTCGAAGCACCCATAACACCGGGGTGTCAGCGCTTACTTCCACGGTATAGGATTTACCATTAATTTTTAAATCATACATTGCCATATGTTATTATTTTAAGTTAGTAGTTCTTTATTTAAGTTGAATTTTTGTCATTAAAATTTCATAATGTAGCAATTTAATTAAAATTTTACAATTTTCTATTTGAATTAACAAAGTATATCCATTTGCGTGAAGGATTTAATGTTTTTTTAACACATATGCAGCGATCCTATCTTTTACATATCCAATAGAATTAATTATTTTCAAACAATTCAAGTATAAAAAAACCGGGCATAAACCCGGTTTTAATAAAAATGCAAAAGTTTGATTAGTTAATTAGCTTGTGCTTTTGCATCCTGTATCATTTGTTCATTGGCAGCAACTCCAATTTCAACTCTACGATTTTTAGCTTGATTTTCTTTAGTGTCATTATTAAATCTTGGTCTGGTCTCTCCAAAAGATTCCACACTAAAACGGTTTCCGGCAACTCCTTTTGACTTTAGATAATCAACAACAGAATTTGCTCTTCTTTTAGATAATTTCATATTATATGCATCATCACCAACACTGTCGGTATGTCCTTCAATCAATAGGTCAGTATCCGGAAATTCAATAAATATTTCCGCTACAGCGTCTAAATTTTCCTTCGCAGGTCCTGTCAAAGCAGCGCTGTCAAAAGCAAAATTAACACCGCTTCTATCATCAAATATTATTTGAATTCCTTCACCAACTCTTTTAACTTCTGCTCCCGGAACAGCTTCTGAAATCTTGTTGGCTTGTTTATCCATATGATTTCCTATCAATCCACCGGCAGCTCCACCAATTGCAGCACCTATCAAGGCTCCACCTATATTACCACCGATCAACCCCCCTACTATTGCACCTGCAGCTATACCGATACCGGCACCTCTTTGAGTTTTATTTGAATTTTGAATTGCTGTACAACTTACTGTAAAAGAAGATACTACGGCTATTATCAATAGAAAACTTGTTATTTTTTTTATCATTTAAATAAATTGTAATTTATAAGGCAAAGTCCTCTGAAACCTTTGTAAAAGTCATTACAACATCAAAAGGATTTCCCTCATAAGTAGTGGAAACTCTCATTATCATATTACTTTCTTCCAATTGATCTATAGTGGAACGATAACCTCTATTTGCCGAATCAATAGGTTTGTTCTTTTCATCCACATATTTGAATTGAAATTGATAAGTACCATCTCCCGGTTCATATAAAGACCAATGAATTCTTGTAGCTACAGGCTCACAATGAGCTGAACTACTTATGCTGTATTTGCCAGATCCATTATTCGGAATAAACACCCATTTGCTTCCTTTAAAACAAGGGGAATCCGCCATGTCAAATAAATTGGCTTTATAAAGACCTTTGTCTCCAACAAACCTGATATTGGTTACTTCCCAGGTACCTTTCAATGTTTTTTTACTAATCTTAGTAGTACCCTCATCACTGCTTGATTTGGTAGTACCACAGGAAAGAATAGAAAATGTTAAAATAATGTATAATAATTTTTTCATATTGTTTGGTTTAGTTAAAAAAAATAAGGGTGTTAAAGTTAGTAAAAAAATATCAAAATAATTCTCATGAGATCTTTAAGAAGTTAACCGATGATTATGTCTAAACTTTCTCTAAAACTATTGCTATACCTTGTCCAACACCTATACACATAGTACAAAGTGCTTTTTTGGCATTTGAATTTTGCAATTGATAATATGCACTTGTAACAATCCTTGCTCCACTCATACCTAAAGGATGACCTAGTGCAATGGCTCCACCAAGAGGATTAACTCTGATATCATCATCTTTTAATCCCATTTCACGCATACAACCTAAGGATTGAGCGGCGAAAGCTTCATTGAGTTCTATAATATCCATGTCATCCAGGGTCAAATCCAATTTTGACAACAACTTTTGAGTTGCAGGAACCGGCCCCATACCCATTATCCGAGGGAGTACTCCGACCGTAGCCATTCCCAATATCTTGGCCTTTGGCTTTAGATTGTATTTTTTTACTGCATCACCTGAGGCAATAAGCAATGCGGCTGCTCCGTCATTTACTCCTGAGGCATTACCTGCAGTAATGCTTCCATTTTCACCTGTAATAGATCTTAGGCTGTTTAATTTATCCAAAGAAGTTAAACGAAGATGTTCATCTTTTGATACTTCTATTGGATCTTTTTTATGCTGAGGAACCAATACCGGTACGATTTCTCTTGCAAGAGAACCGTTTTCCTGTGCTTTATGAGCTTTTTCCTGGCTTCTTTGCGCAAAAGCATCTTGATCCTCCCTGCTGATATTGAAATCAGAAGCAATATTTTGTGCAGTTTGGATCATGCCTTCAGTACCATACATTTTTTCCATTTTCGGATTTTCGAAGCGCCATCCGATAGAGGTATCGTACATCTTCGCATTTCTAGAAAATGCAGTTTCAGCTTTTCCCATAACAAATGGAGCACGAGACATGCTTTCTACTCCACCAGCTACAATAACATCTGTTTCACCTGATTTGATCGCTCTGGCGGCAATTCCAATGGCATCCATACCCGAACCACAAAGTCGGTTTATTGTTGATGCGGGTATTGTTTCCGAAAAACCTGCAAGCAACGAAGACATACGGGCAACATTTCTATTGTCTTCTCCTGCCTGATTAGCACATCCCATAAAGACATCATCAACTGTGGTCCAGTCCATGTCCGGATTTCTGTCCATCAAAGCTTTTATGGGAATAGCAGCTAAATCATCAGTTCGCACTGATGAAAGAGAGCCTCCATAGCGACCTACAGGGGTTCTTATTGCATCGCAAATATATACTTCATTCATATTTTAATAGCTTAAGATAATTGTTCAATCTTGGGTTTAACCAGTTTTAATCCACGTAAAAGTGCTTCCGACAATCGATCTATATTATTTTGAGTTAACGTTGTAGAAAACATACAGGCCAAAGTGTTTATCATGATGATATTCTCTTTAAAGAACAAATAGTCAAGAAGTTCCTTGACAATAGCTCCTGTTTCTTTATTTTGATATGCTTCCCGATAGGTATTAGGAGCTTTTTCCTGAAAATGGAGTTTAAACATGGAACCTGCACCTGTTATACAAACCGGTACGTCGGCAATTTTAATGGATTCTTCGATCTGCTTTCTGGCAGTCATTGCAAGAGCATTCAAGCTCAAAATAGCCTGCTCATCAAATAATTCCATGGCTACCCTACCTGCGGTTGTAGATATTGGATTTGCAGAAAATGTCCCGGAATGAGGATGCTTTAAAAATGTTCCCCGAGGATCCAGTACTTCCATAATTTCAGATTTTCCCGCTAAGGCTCCAATAGCAAATCCTCCGCCAATAATTTTTCCCAGAGCGGTAAGGTCTGGTTTAACTGAATAGCTGCATTGTGCGCCGGAATAATTGACACGATAAGAAACCACCTCATCGAAAGCCAAAATGACGTTATTTTTTCTTGTCCAATTATAGAGGGCTTCAATAAATTCATGAGTAGCAGGAAAAAGACCTATCCGGTGAGGTACAGGATCGATCAGTACACAAGCAATTTGATCGGCATTCTGCTCCAAAAGATGGATGGTTCTTTCAACATCATTAAAAGGAAAGATCACAACATCATCTGTTATCCCTTTCGGTGTATGTTGAACAACCGGAACAGCATTTGGTTTGTCAATATCTCCCCAATTGCTAGGATTAGCTGTTTGGCTTATTTCTGCATAGTCATATGTGCCATGATACGCTCCTTCAGCCTTGGCTATTTTAAATTTTCCGGTGAAGGCTCTTGATGCTTTGATCATGGTCATAACTGCCTCAGTACCGGAATTCATAAAACGGATCTTTTCAAACATTGGAGAACGGTTGGTCAACAGCTCTGCAAAAGCAACCTCCACCTCTGTTCCCATGGTAAAGGCAGTTCCTTTTTTTAATTGATCCCTTACTGCTTTTACAATGGCCGGATGCGAATGTCCATGTATCAAGGAAGCCATATTGTTGGCAAAATCAAGACGTTTTGTACCGTCGATGTCTTTGATATAACTTCCATTTGCACTAGCCACATAATAAGGATGAGGCTTACGAAAAATTGTGTTTCTACTGACACCACCAGTAAGAACTCCAACAGCACGATCATAAATAGCCTTACTTGAATCACCATTTGTTTTTTGTAATTTCATGATATTACAGATTTATAGTTGTTTTTTTTTGTATTGATTCAATTTTGTACCTGTTTGCGTTTGCAGGTAGCTAAGATCTACATTAGGTGCTAACTCTCTTACAAACAGGCCTTCACTTTTAACGTCAAGAATGGCAAGGTTAGTATAAATGCGTTCCACAACTTGCTTACCGGTAAGAGGGAAAGTGCACTTTTCAATTATCTTAGGCTCACCGTGTTTTGTGACGTGTTGTGTGATCACAAAAATCCTTTTTACGCCAGCAACCAGGTCCATTGCTCCTCCAACTGCGGGTATTGCATTTTTTGCACCGGTAGACCAGTTGGCCAGATCGCCTTCTTTTGAAACCTGCATAGCCCCTAGAACACATATGTCGATATGCCCTCCACGGATCATGGTAAAACTATCGGCATGATGAAAATAGCTTGCTCCGGGTACAGTAGTAATGCATTTTTTTCCTGCATTGACCAATTCACGATCTTCTTTCCCTTTATCTGGAATCTTTCCCATCCCAAGTAATCCATTTTCTGTTTGATAGATAACTTCTCTACCTTCCGGAACAAAACCAGCAACCATTTCCGGAATACCAATTCCCAGGTTAACATAGGATCCATCAGGGATATCCAGAGCTACCTTTTGAGCCATTTCAGCGCGATCCCATCCAATTTTTTTATCTGTATTTACCATGGATATCTCATTTCATCTGCCACCAGTTTAGATTCAGTGGCAGGATTATTAATTTCAACAACTTTCTTAACGTAAATTCCGGGAGTAATCACTATTTCCGGATCTATTTGCCCTGCATCAACGATCGATCGTGCCTGAACAATAGTAACTTTTGCAGCCGTACACATTATAGGGCCAAAATTTCGTGCAGTAGCGTGATACAATAGATTACCATATCTATCTGCTGTTTCACATTTAACCAGCGAAAAATCGGCTTTGATACCATATTCCAAGACATATTCACTATCCATAAATATTCGTGATTCTTTACCTTCAGCAAGAGGTGTATTGACAGATGCAGGAGTATAAAAAGCTGGAATTCCGGCTCCCCCTGCCCTTATTCTTTCGGCCAGGGTTCCTTGAGGAACCAATTCCAGTTCAATCTCTCCTGCACTATACAATTCGGGGAAAACCGTCGAATTTGCCGTCCTGGGAAAGGAACAGATCATTTTTTTAACCTGCCTATTTGCAATAAGTGCAGCAAGTCCAACATGACCACTTCCCGTATTATTGCTCACCACGGTAAGGTTTTTTGCACCCTGGTCGATCAAAGCATGAATTAGTTCAATAGGGCTTCCGGCTTCCCCAAACCCTCCGATCATTACGGTTGCCCCGTCCTGGATCTCTTTTACTGCTTCAGCAGAGGAATTAACTATCTTATTAATCATAATGAATTGTATAAAATGAATCTCCCTCAAATAAAACTATTTAAGGGAATTTCTCATTATCCTTTATTTTCAAGGTTTTTTTCAATTCTTTTTAATTCTTCCTCATAAAAATATTTTCCGCCTTCAAGTGGTTTCAGTTTCTCAATCGTATTTTCTTCTTCATCATATTCGGCCAGGTATACCTTATCAAGCCAGTCCATATTCCTTGCTTCATTGAATTTCAAGGCAAATGCTTTCTTACCATTCACCATAACAGTGCCCATCAACGATGTTTTACCTGCCGAAGATGTCATAGTAATATATCTGGAAGGTCTTCCGGTAGATGGCAGGCTTCGATATACTTTGCTGAAAATTTTGTCCATATCAGCCAATGGAGCCGTAAAATAGTTATGCTCACCGGTTGGTCTTGCACAATAGATAGAATGGAAACTCATACCGAGCATTATTAATACATGCGCCAGATCGATCCAGTTTTGAGCAGACTTATCAATATCAACCTTCCCATTATCATCCATAAACAAGCTGATATGGTTCATCATCGGACTCTGACTCTTCACGTTGATTCCATGTGCCCTTAACCTTCGTATTGCGGCTATAGTATGTATATTGAGTATTTCTTTTGGTGTAGAGAAATGTCCCATCCACAATACTTGAATACCATGATCAATTAATTTTTTGAACAGACCAAGTGTAGCATCATATTTAGAGTTAAGAACAATTCCCGGCTCATATGTCAGCGCTCTGGAGGCGATCCTAATTGTTTTGATATGCATCAGTTCAGGATCTTCCATAACTGGACCAAGGTATTCATTCAATCTATCATAGGTCATATATCCGGCATCACCACCTGTGATAAGAATATCGGTAACTTCTTTGTGTTTTCTCAGGTAATCATGAACTTGATGCACATCATTCTGAATAAACATGTCCTCATCACCCCTTACTTGTGCATGACGGAAGCAATAGGTGCAGTAGGCATAACAGCCCTGAGTTGTTTTATCGAATAATAAAAAAACTTGCGGATATTTATGTTGTCCTCCGTCAAGTGATTCCAACTCGCCATCTTCACTGTAAAATGATGGTCGATTCAGTATCTGTTTACCATCATGCGGATTGGTTTTCTCTCTATAGGACTCAACCAATTGTTTTCTCTCAGCATCGTTCTCTATTCTACTATACTCATCAACAACTTTCTTTTCGATCATGCCGGGCTGTGGAAAAATTAGTTGAAACACAGGATCTATCTGATAGTTATCCCAGTCAATTGTACTCAATATATGCTTAGTTGCCAAAAAGGCATAAACTTCTAAAAAAAGCTCACGCTCTTTAATATCACTTAGTATAATACCGTTCTCTTCCAATATTCCACATATTATTTTAAAACCTTGTAAGCCGGTGTAATTATTCTTTGCGTTGGCAAATATAGCCTTAGATTTCGCTTTTAATTGTGAATGTTGAGGGAAGCTATTGTGCAATCGAGAAAGTAATGTTGTTGGAATTAAATTCTCCTTTTCCACAATGTTTCTGGCATCAACATTCAAATCATGGCGATCCATAAGTGCTTCAACATCAGAAGTTTTAAATTTCACTATTTCAATTTCGTCTTTTAATTCCAAAACTTTTGAAGGGACATCTGTAACTGTTTTCATTCTTATCATTTTTGATTTTTCATTAATTATTTGTTAGGTGTAATGATCCATAATAATTCAGCTTCTATTTTGCTGATATTTTTAAAAAGGTGAGGCCTGTTCGAGTTGAAATAAAACCCATCGCCATCACTTAAATTATAATGCTTTCCATCGATTACCGCTTCAAAACTACCTTTCAGTACAAAGCAGAACTCCTGACCGGGGAAATTACTGGTCATGATCCCATTAGAATCAGATTTTTTTTTGAAATGAATGATATAAGGCTCAATTTGTTTTGAAGGATCATGATAGGACAACAAATGTAAGCTGGTTCCGCTTTTGTTCTCCTTTACAAAACGCCTTTCATTTGATTTGAGTAAGGGATGTTGAACCAGATTTTCATTCTCCCCGATTAGCTCACCAACTGTGGTATTTAGTGCTTCAGCAACTTTTTTTAAGGTAACAATGGAAGGGAACGCTTTTCCTCTTTCAATTTGAGAAATTAAACTAGAAGTAACGCCAATTTTAAGAGATAAATCTTTGATCTTAAAACCAAGAGCTACTCTTTTCTTCTTTATTCTTTTACCCATTTGATCCATAAACGCAAATTAGTGTTTTCGTTTAATTAAATTAAATAAGATTTTACAAATTAAATCAAATTTAATTTAATAAACAATTTTATTTCACTTTTTTTTAAGTTTTATCCGGAAAGAAAGCCCCTGTAATCAGGTGGGTATAAAAGATTTAAAGAAATCCCTTGCCACTAAATTTGATGCCAACAAAAAACCTATTTAAAATTTAATTTAAATAGGTTATAAATTGTTGATAAATGATATTTTAAAAAGATATTTCTTTAAAAATCTGATGCATTAATCTTTTCTTATCATTGATAACTTCTTCTAAAGAAATAGAAGTTTCTGTACGTTTTATTCCTTGGATCCTATCTAAACTGAATATGATCTCTTTAGCGTGCATGGTATCTTTAGCCCGTATTTTACAAAAAATAGAAAATTTACCAGTAGTTAAATGAGCAACTGTTACTTCGGGTATGTTTCGAACTTCTTCAATTACAGCTATAGTTGTTGAAGAGTTTTCTAAGAAAAGTCCGACATAAGCAATAAAAGTATAACCCATTTTATTGTAATCCACACTCAAAGTTGAGCCCTTGATCACTCCTTCATCTTCCATTTTCTTCACCCGTACATGAATTGTTCCTGCAGAAACCAACAAATTTTTCGCGATATCAGTAAATGGAGTCCTTGCATTTTCAATTAAAGCTTCCAGGATTTGATGATCAAGTTCATCTAATTTGAATTTTGACATAGTAGTTTATTTAATTATTTTACAAATATCGTAAATAATTACTAATTATATATGTTTTTCTTTAACTATATGTAATATTTACTGTTTATTATTTAATTAAACTCAGTATTTATCCATTTTTTTAATTCCTTTTTACTAGAGAACGTTAAATTTGGATTTTCAATAAGCTTATTCGCATTGTATTTTGATAAATTCTTAATTTTTTCAAGTTTGGCTAAGAATTGAAGCTTTGATTTGATTATTTTTTCTTCATATAAAATACCAATATCAACTTTCTTGCCTTGAAAAGAAACCCTCTTAACGATAATATCCAAATAATTTTTAGCATTACATGGAATTTCAAAATAGGGGTCAATATTATCACTACTAGATGGATTCAAAATAGATTGAATACCAATAAACAGGCTTAAAAATGTGTATTTTCTGGTTTTTTCTCTTTGATAGTCGTCTTTAAAATGACCTGATTCAATCAAAATTGTATTATGACCCATTTTTTGGAAATTATCTCCGGTTGCTGTTGGATAAAATTCATCTGTATAACGGCCAATATGACCAGGAATATAGTTTTGAAGCCCACTATTCATAGCCATTATTACTTTCATTGTTTGTATTCTACCTTTTGTTATCGTTCTTTCCTTATCAACAGAAGGAGCTAAAAATGACATTGTAGCCGGTTTGTTTTCCTTTCCAACACTAAAAATAGTGCGTTGATCATGCAAATTGAAACAGTATTCCGGATTTTCCTCAGTCAAAATATCTTGTAATATGGTACTTTCCATAGCTTTTTTATCGATCACATCTCTGTTCAAGTCTATCTCTTCGGCATTTACCCTTGTATAAGCTTCAGCTCCATCTGGATTTAGCATGGGAATACAAACAATGGTACACTCCTTTAATATATCGGTAACAAGGCTGTTTTTTATAGCATTGGTTTCAAAAAATTTAAATAGATCAAACAAAGCTTTGGTTCCTGTGCTTTCATTACCATGCATTTGAGTCCATATTAATATCTTCCTTTCTCCTTTACCAAATGAAATTTTATAAATATCTTTTTTAAGAAATGATTCTCCTATTTTATTTACTACAAAAAATGGACTTAATTCTTTTATTAAAGGTAATATTTGAGCTGTTCTTACCCACCGCCCAATTATTTTATGCTGATAGTTTAAGGCATGCCAATCATTTAATAAATCAATATCTGTTATATTCATTTTACAAATGTAATCAAAGCATATTTTACAAATGTAAACATGATTTGTTGGTAATAGTTTTACATATGTAAACAACTTTATATTATTTTTTCAAGAAAATTCAATGGCTATAGGTATTCATTATATCTAGTCATGAAAATAATATTAAAATCTTTATATCAGTTATTTAACTTAAGTAATCTAAAGTTATATATCAATATATATCATTTTCGATAGCAAGATTTTATAATAAATAATTGTTGTCCATGGATTTTTAATTACTTTTGTAAACAAATACAGGCTTACAATGATAAACAATAGTGACTTTGCTGATCGGCTAAAAATTATAATGGAATTTTATCAATTGACTGCATCCTCTTTTGCAGATAAGATTAGTGTCCAGCGATCCAGCATATCACATTTGCTCTCAGGAAGAAATAAGCCCAGTTTAGATTTTGTTCTTAAAGTAATAAAAGAATTTGAAGATGTAGAATTGTATTGGCTTTTAAATGGAAAAGGTATATTTCCGGCAATGACCTCTCCTACCTACTCATCAACTGATTCAAATCAAATGGCCGAACCTAAAGAAGAAGTTGTTCAAAAGTATATTGAACCATCTTTCTTGTCTGATAATGCAAGAACCATAGATCGCATTGTGATTTTCTATGCAGATGGCACCTTTAATGAATATTTACAGGAATCTCCTAAAACAAAATCCCCAAAGAAATAATCTTTGAGGATTGTTAATTTTATATTTAAGGTTTATTGTAGTCTATTCAAGCCATCCTGAATTATTTTTATCAATTCGTCTTTATTTGAAAAACTTGAATCCTTTTTAACTTGTAAAACCTGCTGTAATATTTGAAAAGCATGTTTATCATAACCGTATGCCTTACCTTGTATACCAATTTCAACAAAATTATTCACTAAATTTTGAGTAGCCTCCTCATTATCACTCGCTACAACCCATTGAAATCCTTCTTTATACAAGTTACTTTCAGCTCTTGTTTCAGCAAAAAACATACCTACGAAAAGGTGTTTAGCAACAAAAGGCATTTCATTTTCCGTTTTATCCATGATAAAAATGGGAATCAAAACGTCATTTAAACTTTCCTTTTCCAAATTGTTGTCCAAGGTTTTAGCAAATTCAAATGCAGTTTCCTTATCCAATTTTAATAAAGCCTTTAAAGAATTTCCTTTAACGGCATTAGATTTACTTTGAAGACCTTTATTGAAGATAGGCAAATATTTAACATCCTCGAGCAATTCTAATTTAGAAATTGCGTTAGCCTGGACTAAAGTTTTTTTATCATTTATTGCTAAATCTTCAATTGTTTTAATGGTCTTAGCAGAGTTTGCCATGGAGATATCAATTTTATCAATGGCTAATATTCTTAATCCATAATACTTGTCATTTAATGCCTTGTTCAAGGTTTTAAAAGCTATCTCATCACTCTGATTTTCAGCTAATTCTTCAATGGCCTCTCTTCTGTCTTCATATTTTGGACCATAATTATACAGATGTACATAATTTTCAATGGTCTTATTATCGGAAACTTCAGCTAATAGAGTTCTGTTTGCCCCAACATTGACCAATTTAGGTTTTTTCGTGTATTTAAACGAATATGACTTTTCTTTTTCATCCACCCAAACTTCGTATCGTTTGGGCTTTTCGCCTTCATAAACATCAATAGCTAAAGGAAATACAAACATGTTTTCCTGGGTTTGATTGATCTGGACGGTTACTATATTTGCTTCCTCACTAAAAGTGTATTTAATATCCAATTTTGGATGGCCATTGCCAAAATACCATTGATTGAAGAACCAATTCAGATCCTTACCACTAACCTTTTCAAATGCCAGCCTCAATTGATGCGCTTCTCCGGTTCCAAATTTATGATCATTTAAAAAACCATTCACCCCTTCTCTAAATGCAGCATCACCAATAAAACTTCTTAACATATGCAGTATGGTTCCCCCTTTATTATAGGAAACACCATCAAACATATCCTCTCTGCTGTTATAATGGAAACGAACCAGGTCTTTGAATTCATTGTCGGGAGATAAATAACCTTTAATTTCATCGAACCTGTGCGCATCAGCAAAGTCTTTTCCATATTTAAACTCAAACCATAAATACTCACTGTAATTCGCAAAGGATTCGTTTATAGTTAAATTACTCCAGCTTTCAGCAGTAACCAGATCACCGAACCAGTGATGAAAAAGTTCGTGGGCAATGGTTCCTTCCCAGGTGTTTTTATCCATTAATTCACCTGAGGTTTGATAAGCTCTATCCATATGTATCACTGCTGTAGTGTTCTCCATTGCACCGCTAACATAATCTCTCACAATTATTTGCGCATATTTAGGCCAAACATATTCTACACCGGTATAATCAGAGTAAAACTGTATCATTTCAGGTGTTAAGCCAAAAATCCCTTTGGCAACCGATTCATATTGTTTTTCAACATAATAGTCAACGGCAATATCTTTCCAGGCATCTTTTACAATACTAAACTCTCCAATTCCCATAAAAAACAAATAAGGAGCATGTTTTTGATCCAGCTTCCAATAATCGGTTCTTGTACCGTTGCCATTATTTGTTTGTTTTTCCAGTAAACCATTGGATAAGGTTATATATTGGTTTGGAACAGTGATATATATTTCTTGTGATGTCTTTTGATTAGGCGAATCTATGGTAGGAAACCAGCAACTGCTTGATTCTGTTTCACCTTGTGTCCAGATTTGAGTTGGTTTTTTTGGGTCTGTTCCGTCAGGATCTATGAAGTATAACCCTTTTGCATCATTAATTGCAGCACTACCCTCCTGCTTAACTTCCTCCGGTTGAGCCGTGTATTTGACGTATATGGTATATTCATCTCCCTTGGCATAAGTATTGGAAAGATCTATTTTTAATTTAGTTCCATCATAATCGAACTTCAATTCTTTCCCTTTTATGGTAACCTTATGAATTATCATTGCTTTGGCATCCAGTTCAAGTTCGCTTACATTATAAAAATGGGGTTCTAAAGTGATCCATGCTTCACCGAGTAAATGGCGTTTTGAATAATCAAAATTCACTTTTAACTTAGTGTGAACTAGATCATTGACCTTTTCTCTTTCGGCCCTGTAAACAGGGTTTATCACATCCTTATTTTGACCGTAAGCAATAAATACGCTAACAATGGTAATAATTAATAATAATCGTAACTTTAGTTGTTTCATTCTACTAGTTATTTTTATTAGAAAGCAAATATATATTTTATGCAGCAAGATTTAATTAATTATTAGTTAAAAAAAAAACTGTTTTAGAGATTTCTAAAACAGTTTTTATGGTGATAGTAATTATTATTAATTATTACCCAAGTCTTTGAATAGTCCTTCGATCTGTGCAAAGGCTGGATTCTCCTCGTCAACATCATTTATACTTTGAGCCAGTTTCATTATTTTTTCCGGTTGCATTTTATTTCCTAATATCCTTGCCAAAGCAAAGCCCTTATCTTTATCAGCAGCGAACAATATAAATTCTTCGATGGCTTCATCAGAGCCCAGATACTTTATAATTATGTTGGCACCATTATGATTCATTCTCATTAATTCATTATACTTTTTATTCTTAAGAATAGTCTTAACTTTATCATATTCAACAGTATATTCCTTTTTGTTGGCATCTTCTAATTTAAATGCCAAAATATTCAACTTTTTAATGGAAGCCATGGCCTCTTTAGTTTCTGATGAGGCATCTTCACTCAAAGTAATAATACTCGAAGGCACATCCAGGGAAATAAAATTACTGCTGCTTTGCTTTTCAACATAATACTCTTGTAAGCTCGGGTCACCATTGCATGATGTAAAAAATGCAGTGGTCATCATTACGGACACAATTATTAATAGAACTCTTTTCATTTGTTTATTTTTTTAACGGTCACACCAAACATTCATAACATACATCTGCCTGTGTATCAGATTCTTTGTTATGAATGTCGTCTGCGATCAGGTTTTTATTTATTAGCTTTCTTTAAGTGTTCTCCTCCGGGTAAATTCATCTCATCGGTAAGTTTAGCTATTTGTTTTAGATCGATTTCACCGGTCAATGCTATAATTACAGCTTCGTGAGAACTCTTATCTCCATCCTTAACGAACATGAACAATTCCTTAACGTAATCTTCAGATTTACCTTCCTTAACATAAATTGTTACATTCGTTTCACCATCTCTAACTCTCATCAGTTCTTCTAAATCAGATTTTTTAAGATAGTTTTTTACTTCAGTTGCCATCTGACTTGCAACTGTTGCACTTTCTGTTGCAAATACCTTTAAAGATTCAATATTTTTGATCAAATTTAAATATTCTTCATCTGAATCTGCACCTATCTTACTCATCAGTGAAAAGGCTTTTTGATTTACAATTACAGATGTAACTCCTTCGATATCCTCAAATTTATCAAATTGAGATTGCGCATAAGTAATAAAAGGTGTTATTACTAAAGCTATTGCGATTATTAATTTATTGATTTTCATGATTTTAATTATTTAATTGGTTTTTATTTCTTTTTAAATATTATATTCTGTGTGTTTTCAAACGTTTGTAATTGAGCTATGGCATTATTACCTTTATTCAGACTTTGTGATATCAGGTTTAAAGCTTTTTGTGTTTCTAAATAAGCCAATCTTGCCTCTTCTTTTTCTGAAATATTGTTTTCATAGATCGAGAAGACTCCGACAAAAAATATGAGCATTGCGGCAATGGACAACCATTTTAAACTTATGGTTCTTCGTGATAATGTAATACTTCTAGTAGAAGTTTCTAATGAGCTATCAGAGAAATAATTAAACAAACTTTTATATTCTGATAAATGCGTCGGAATATCCTCTTGAGAAAAATAGTTTTTCAAAATTCTTTCTTCTTTCAAAGTAGTTTCTGCTTCTAAATATTTTTCAAGTAATCTTTCAATTTTATCTAATTCCATAATTTTGTCTTTTTACAAATTTTTCACGTAAATTCTTTCTCGCTCTAGATAATGCTACTCTAACAGCTGTTGGTTCCATATTCAGGATCTTCTCAATCTCATGATATTCATAACTTTCGATATCTCTTAATTGTATGATCATTTTTTGCTTTTCTGGAAGTTCTTCCATCATTTTTTTTATGATACTTGCCTCATCCTTAAATTCTATGTCCTTTTGTAATGAAATATTCTCATCTTTATAATTACTATGAACCAGGGTTAAATTTGATGCTCTTTTTGATTTTAATTGATCCAAACAATAATTCTTTGTCATCATCATTGCATAGGCTTCAACATTATCATAACTCTCAATTTTCGATTTGTTTCTCCATAATTTTAAATAAAGTTCCTGTGTAGCATCTTCAGCCTCATCAATGGATACAAGCAACCTTTTTGCTAATCGGTATACCTTGTCCTTAAACGGTAATACTTTTTCTAAAAATTCTGTTTGGTTCATTATTTTAAACTCAGATACTTTTCAATTATCAAATACACCTTTACGACGAACTACTCCGTATTTTGTTACATGATGATGAAGTGAAATGTAATAATATTTTATAAATTGCGACCATTAAATTAAAAAATTAGAATGAAGAAGTATTTATTTTTGGCGTTGGTTGTTTTAGGACTGTTTTTATCCATAGGTTGTAGTGAAGATGACATAAACAATCCTAAGATCACTGAAGATATTGAAATTCAGGATTATATATGGAATGGATTGAATACATTCTATCTTTGGCAAGAAAGTGTTCCTAACTTAGCAGACGATAGATTTAATTCAGATCAGGAGTATGTTAATTTTTTAAAATCAGAAGCTGATCCGGCAGATTTTTTTGAAAATTTGATCTATAATCGAGAAAATGTTGATAAATGGAGCTGGATCGTTGATGATTATATCGAATTAGAAAAATTATTTCAGGGAGTTTCAAAAAGTAATGGTGTGGAGTTTGGTTTACTACTAGTGGCTAACACAAATGACGTTTTTGGGTATGTTCGATATATATTACCTAATTCAGATGCCTCAGATAAAAATATAAAAAGAGGTGATCTCTTTACTCATGTTAATGGTACACAATTAACCCTTAATAACTACCGTAGTTTGCTTTTTAACAGAGATATTGATACATACACATTGAATTTATCGGAATATGGCAGTGGTTATCCGTTTATTTCAACAGGTGTTAGTGTTACACTTACCAAAAGTGAATACACCGAAAACCCTGTTTTTATTACCAAGACCTTTAATGAGGATGGTCATAAAATTGGATATATCATGTACAATGGTTTTACATCAAATTTTGACGATGAGCTAAACAACGCTTTTTTACAGTTGAAAAATGAAGGTATTACCGACTTGGTCCTTGATTTTAGATATAATCCCGGTGGCTCGGTTAATACAGCTGTATCTTTAGCAAGTATGGTTACCGGGCAATTTAAAGGGAAATTATTTACCAAAGAAAAATGGAACACGAAACTTCAAACAGAAATAGAAAGAACTCACCCTGACTGGTTGATCAATAATTTTAAGGATAAATTAGCGAACGGAAAAAGCATCAACAGTTTGAATTTAAGTAGTGTACATATTATTATTTCAAGAAGCTCAGCTTCTGCCAGTGAGTTAATAATTAATGGACTAAATCCATATATTAACGTAAAGTTGATCGGTGATAAAACCGTAGGTAAATATGTAGCTTCAATTACACTGTACGATTCTGATGATTTTGGTAAGGATGGAGCAAATCCAAATCACCTGTATGCCATGCAGCCAATCGTTCTCGAAGAGGTAAATAATTTAGGCGTTAATGATAAAGATGGGTTCGATCCACATATATTGTTACCTGAAGATCTGGAAAATTTAGGTATACTAGGTGAAGATAATGAACCTTTATTGCGAACAGCAATTGATAATATTATTGGAGTAGTACCAAAATTTGAGCCAACGAAAGGAATGGAATATAAGGCTGTGACTGATTCAAAGTTGCATACTATTTTAAAAGACAATATGTACATTGATAAAAATGAAGTAAGAAAGTTATTTAAGAATACTAAAGTAAAGCCTCAATAGTTTATGCGGATTGATAAATATTTATGGTGTACACGTTATTATAAAACCCGGAGTATAGCAACTGAAGCTTGTAAAAAAGGACATATAAAATTAGAGGGAACTAATGTTAAACCTTCTAAAGATGTGTTTTCAGGCGAAAAATTGACTATCCGTAAAAATCAGATCAACTACGAGATCATTGTTCTGGATATCCCTAAAAACAGAGTTGGTGCTAAACTCGTTGATCTGTACAGAAAGGATATTACACCTCAAGAAGCTTTTGAAAAACAAGATTTATTGAAATATTCAAAGGACTACTATCGAAAAAAAGGTACTGGCAGACCAACAAAAAAAGATCGTAGAGATATTGATGATTATACCGATGATGACCTCTAATCTAGATAAATTATACTGGGAAAACAATTACAAAAACAAAAAAATGGGTTGGGATATTGGTTATGTCTCCCCTCCTATTAAAACTTATATTGACCAATTATTAAATAAAGAAACTTCAATTTTAATTCCTGGTGCCGGTAATGCCTATGAAGCTGAATATTTATTTCAAACCGGTTTTAAAAATCTCACCGTTTTGGATATAGCAAAGCAGCCTTTGGAAAATTTGCAAAAAAGAGTTCCTTTATTTCCCAATAAAAGATTAGTTCAGGAAGATTTTTTTGAACATCAAAAAAAATATGATCTAATTATTGAGCAAACTTTTTTTTGTGCTCTGGATCCTGAATGTAGATCAGATTATATCAAAAAAATATCAAATTTACTTAACGATGGTGGGAAGATCATAGGTTTATTATTTGATTTCCCACTAATTGATGAGGGTCCTCCGTTTGGTGGTTCCATAAATGAATATAAGAACACCTTTTCAAAACACTTTAAAATTAAAATTTTAGATCCTTGTTATAATTCTATAAAACCTAGGGATGGAAGAGAACTTTTTATTATTTTTGAGAAGAAAATTAAAAAATAATTATGAGCAAATCTGTAATTTTAAATAACCAACAAATAACCCACAAAATAAAAAGAATAGCATATCAAATATATGAGAATAATATTGATGAAAAAGAAATAATTCTTGCCGGTATCAAGAATAATGGTTTTGTTTTGGCTCAAAAAATAAAAGACATCCTAAAAACTATTTCTGATATAGAAGTACAGATTTGTGAAGTAAATATCAATAAAAAGAAGCCTCAAGAAAAAGTGAGTACAAGTTTAGATCCAGATGTTTATAAAAACAAATCACTGGTTTTAGTGGATGATGTTTTAAATTCTGGCACTACCTTGATATATGCGGCAAAGCATTTTTTAAATGTGCCCTTAAAACAATTTAAAACCGTTGTGTTAGTGAATAGAAATCATAAAAAATATCCAATTAAGGCTGATTTTAAAGGATTATCACTTTCTACATCCTTACAAGAGCATATTTCGGTTGAATTTAACAAGGACGCAGCAAGTGCATATTTAGAATAATGCAGCAAATACCTTAAAGCGGTAATT
>Ga0209013_10001633_pt1 | contig 20540 bp, 15 predicted proteins | sample Cruoilmetagenom2_FD_187291 | JGI IMG/M metagenome (GOLD analysis project Ga0209013, IMG submission 187291) | Oil polluted marine microbial communities from Coal Oil Point, Santa Barbara, California, USA - Sample 2 (SPAdes) (version 2) | ecosystem: Environmental > Aquatic > Marine > Oil seeps ...
ATTCACTAAAAAACCTAATTCACCTATCTAATGTAAGTATATCAAAAATGGCAACATTCGCCGATCCCTCTGCATGGAATTGGCCACTGTTATGGTCGAGATGGCATACGGGAGTAATTATGTAGAATGGCAGCTGCTGACCAGTTGAAATCACCACCCGAAGGCGACCTTCGCCGGGCGGGGATAATTAGCCTGCTGCTGCCAGTTTGTAAGAAAGTAACATCTACCATTAATACTGCTGAGAATCATTCAACCTTGATATAGGCGTATCCCTGATGCTGCAGTTCAGCAATCCGGACTACACCTGATGGTACTATCTCCACACCTTCATAGAGTTTATCGTTGGCCAGCTTTATCTGGGAGGTTGTAATACCACAAAGCTCCAGACCAACACCCTGTACATCGTGTAATGAAATCAGTCGCTCCTTCAGGCTCATTCTGCGTTCCGCAAGCTTTTCATCTTCAGCAAAAGGCGTGTCGATCAATTTGTCGTCGGTGGTAAAACGAACACCGTGCGCGACAAATACAATCTTCACATCATAGTCAACCAGTTCATCCTGGTAATAAGTGACCATATTATTGATGCTAGTAAGCATTGCGCTGAAACGACGGGGATCGGAAAAGTCTGCGTGATAAACCACCTTGGTGACTTCTTGGTCGTCGGATTGTGCAGAAGCGGGTACAACGAAGATGGCCATTATCATGGCAAAGATCAGTGTATATAGCTTATTTACTGTAATCATTCGTAAATCCTCTGGAGTGTTTCTGGGTGGTTATTCCTTATTCTGATCAAAGTAATATATCAAACTGATATATACGTATACAAAGAACCATCTTACACTGATGTCTGTGCTTGTGGTCGGTTGCTGCCGTTCTCACGGTTTTAGGAACTACCGCAACCCTGAAGAGATATTGAATGACTCTAGTTTTTATCCAGAACGACAGTAAGCAAACACAAAAATTAGGGGTTATCCCTAATTGCGCATATACAGGCAGACTCATACAATCTAATTTATCTTTGTAATTGTTGTTTTAGCTCAGCACCTCTTTTTCTGAGCGGTTAGCCCCGTAACCTGCAAGTTACGGGGTTCTCTTTTGTTGATACAGGTCAAGCAGGCGGAGTATCGTTATTTTCTCTTAAATATCGTTGTGTGATATTGACAGCCCTCCGCTCGAAGGTGATTGTTTATCACTTGAAACATAATCAAATCAAAAAAACAGAACAATGAGGGATGCCGGCCTTGGCATCTCTTATGATGACAGCCGCCTCCTTCTCTGGAATCTGGTGCTCCTCGTTGTATTATCGCTGATTACCTTTAAAGCACCTGCACAAAACGTTATCCCATTAATTGACAAACAAATATCACTTTATAAAGAGGCATACCCGGAGATTGAATTTAAATTGCTTCTCAAAAAGTCAGATTTTGAGCAGCTTTTACCGTTGACTGATAGCCTTGGGGAAAACCTGAGAAACGCTGATTACGAACACCCTGAAGAAGCACGCATCACACTGATCGAAGCACAAGAGTATCGCATCGGATTGCTGTTGGATAACGGCAATGGATCAGCCACCTTGTTCCACACGCCAAAAGCACGTATTACAGGAAAACCGTATACATGCCTCATTACGTATGACCTTTCTTTGCCTGATGAAGATCCATTAGCTTCTACACGATTCATGTATGACATTGATGAGGAAGCTTTGGACTCTATGCCTGAATCGTTTTACCTGAATAACCAGGATTTTTTACTTTACACATTTGATCATGAAATTTTTCATTGTATCGATGCTTATACCAATGGGTTTTTATTTCCAAGAACGTCAGACCCTCTAAAAGCTTGTCATGACCGGGCACGATCTGAACTGCGCACGGAAATATTTTCGGCAATGGCACATTTGTCTCGTAAACCAAATGGGAAGCAATTTTTACTAAGCCTTGCTACTGCACGCACGCTGAATCTACTTGGCGGAGATTTAGAGCACTACACTTCTGACACATTGCACAGGATAGTAGAAAGTGGCGAACTTAATACCAGTAATGATATAAAAATATTGGCAGAAGAATCCATGCAGTTCGCTGAAAACATGACTCCCAGTTATACAGACCATAAGGAATTCCATGTGGCTGTATGGAATGTGCTAGAAGAGTTCGGTGTAGATGGATATGCCGTGCTTCCTGAATATTCATATTTCGCTCTTGAGACTCCATTGCCAGAAAAAGTCAAAGCACTTTCAGGCGCAATTAATGAAGCACTATTGGCAATTCGATCTGATTAATTGAGAGCTTAACAACCACGTATTATTCAATGCCCGCAGCCGTGAGCTGCCGTTATTGCTTACTTCGTGAGACTTCCGCAGTCAACCCAGTTAAAACCTTTGTGCGGCATTGGTAATCTAGAGTTTGAGCTCTACTAATGACACACATTTAGTAAGTATGTAGACTTATTTTACTGATTAATAAAGCACTCAGGGACTGAAAAATGTCTGATGAATCTCGCAGGAAATTACTCAAATTTATAGTTATGGGTAGTGGTGCTGTTATTTCAGATAAATCGCTACATGAACTCTGGTGGACTAGCAAAACCCTTGTCGCACAAATGGATGGGTTTCGCACTTCAAGTATCAGTTGTTCTTTAATATAGCCTATTCAACACATGAACGAGTTTCAACTCATTGGGCTGGTTGTGCCGATCCTCATTCCCATTGTTGTGGGATGGGTGATTGTCCGCATGGGATGGATGGAGGCCAGTGCTGACCAAATCCTGATCTGGTTATTCCTGCACGTTTGTACACCATCATTGATTATCGTCCTTTTGGCCAGGCAGGATTTGAATACACTGTTCGACCTGCGATTCATTCTGGCGACACTGGTCATGCTGTTCCTGCTTTACGTTGGACTGCTATTGGTCCATACACGCCTGATGAAGCGTCGACTGGAAGTTGCCGCAATGGCTGCTTTTGCCGTCACTAAATTCAATACAGTGATTGTCGGTTTGCCAGTGCTTCTGGCTGCTATCGGCCATCACGCCATCGTCCCTACCATCATCAATCTTATCGCTGGATACTTCACGATTTTACCGGCAACACTCGTCTTTGCGCACATGGCAAGATCCACTGGCGGGTCTCAAGTACCTGTGGCGGAACTTTTTCTCCAGGCGTTGAAGAAAGCGATCACCCACCCTCTGGTGGTGGCAACCATCATAGGATTGCTGTTTGCAGGCACTGATCAGCAGCTATCCCCATGGCTTGAAAAAATTCTCCTGACATTTGGGGATGCAGCAATTCCACTGGCACTGATCGCGGTCGGTATGTCATTGAGCACCACTGACATAAGCACCAACGCCATTGAGATCTCCTGGATGTCAGCAGTTCGCATGATCCTTTCACCAGTCCTGGCCATTATCATTGCTACAGGGTTCGATTTGCAGCCTGTTTTTGCCATTGCCTTGGTAATCTCGTTCAGTTTACCGACTGCCAAAATGGTGCTTCCCCTTGCCAGGGAACAGAATCTCTATGTCGAGCAAACAGCAGGCATCATCACAGTAACGACCGTCTCTTTGATATTTGTTTGGCCTATTGTAATCTGGGTCTGTAATCAACTCTGGCCGGGTGTGATCGCAGTCCACGGGTGATCGTAGTAACGGTAGTAGAAATTATGGAATAAATGAAAAAAGTCATGCTGCATAAAATACTTATAGCAAATCGTGGCGAAATTGCAGTTCGCATCATCCGCGCCTGTGCGGAGATGGGTATTCGCTCTGTCGCCATATACTCTGACGCCGACCGCTATTCACTGCATGTAAAAAAAGCCGACGAAGCATACAGTCTCGGTGCAGATCCACTCGCTGGCTACCTGAATGTCCATCGCATCGTAAACCTTGCCTCTGCCGCGGGCTGCGATGCAGTCCACCCCGGTTACGGCTTTCTTTCCGAGAATCCCGAGCTTGCCGAAGCCTGTGTACAACAAGGCCTGATCTTCATCGGTCCAACTGCCGAGGTGATTCAGCGCATGGGAGACAAGACGGCGGCACGCGAGGCGATGCAGGCCGCTGGCCTGCCCGTCACACCAGGCTCCAGGGGCAACCTGGCAAGCCTGGAAGAAGGGCTGGAAGTCGCTGAACAAATTGGTTATCCAGTGATGCTGAAAGCTACTTCAGGCGGTGGTGGACGCGGCATCCGTCGCTGCAACACTCCCGAAGACCTGAAACACAACTTTGAGCGAGTGATTTCCGAAGCAACCAAGGCATTTGGACGCGCCGACGTCTTTCTTGAGAAATGCATCGTGAACCCACGCCACATCGAGGTACAGGTTTTAGCGGATCAGCATGGTAAAGCCATTCATCTGTATGAGCGCGACTGCTCGATACAGCGTCGTAACCAGAAACTAATCGAGATTGCACCCTCGCCACAACTCAACGAGGCCCAGCGCCAGTATATCGGTGGCCTTGCGGTGATTGCCACCAGGGCCGTCGATTATACCAATGCCGGCACGGTTGAATTCCTGCTCGATGATGATGGTCGTTTCTATTTCATGGAAATGAATACCCGCGTGCAGGTAGAGCACACCATCAGCGAGGCCATCACCGGGGTGGACATCGTCGAGGAGCAGATCCGCATTGCTGCGGGATTGCATCTACGCTTCAGACAGGACGAGATCCAGCGACGAGGTGTTGCCATACAGTTCCGCATCAATGCCGAAGACCCCAAAAACAATTTCCTGCCGAGCTTCGGCCGTATTTCACGCTATTACGCGCCGGGTGGGCCGGGTGTACGTACCGATTCGGCCATCTATACTGGCTACGAAGTACCGCCGTACTATGATTCGATGCTTGCCAAGGTAATCATCTGGGCCCTGACGTGGGAAGATGTAATCAACCGCGGCGAGCGCGCCTTGCGGGATATGGGTTTGTACGGTATTCGTACTACGATTCCCTATTACCTGGAAATTCTGCGGCATCCTGAATTCCGCAGCGGAAACTTCAATACCGGTTTCATCGAGGAGCATCCCGATCTGATTGGCTACTCCTGCAAACGACGGCCCGATGACCTGGCAGCAGCGCTGGCAATCGCCGTTGCCGCACACGCCGGACTGTAATACAAAAGGACTGATCATGCCCAAAGTTCATGTTACTGACGTCATTCTCCGAGACGCACACCAGTCTCTGATTGCAACACGCATGCGCACTGAGGATATGCTGCCAATCTGCGCCAAACTGGATGCTATCGGCTACTGGTCACTGGAATGCTGGGGCGGGGCAACTTTCGATGCCTGCCTGCGCTTTCTCAAGGAAGATCCCTGGGAGCGGCTTCGTCAATTGCGTGAGGCATTACCGAATACGCGTTTGCAAATGCTCTTGCGTGGCCAGAATCTGCTTGGCTATCGCCACTACTCGGACGATGTGGTACGTGCCTTCGTTACCCGCGCAGTGGATAACGGCATGGACGTGTTCCGCATCTTCGATGCGCTCAACGATGTGCGCAACCTGAAAACCGCGATCGAAGCGACCAGAGAAGCCGGCGGCCATGCACAGGGCACAATTTGCTTCACGACCAGCCCGGTACACAGCGTCAAGGGCTTTGTGAACATGGGGCGCGAACTGGAAGCCATGGGGTGTGAATCCATCGCGATCAAGGATATGGCCGGACTGCTGACGCCGTATGCAACAGGCGAGTTGGTCAGGGCGCTCAAGGATGCTGTCAACCTGCCTCTGCACCTGCACTCACACGCGACGTCCGGCCTCGCTGACATGTGCCATATCAAGGCCATCGAAAATGGCTGCGAACATATCGATACCGCCATTTCATCATTTGCCGGTGGTACCTCGCATCCACCAACAGAAAGCATGGTTGCTGCTCTGCGCGGCACCGAATACGACACCGGCCTCGATCTTGAGGCGATCCAGGAGGTCGGTATGTACTTCTACGAAGTACGCAGGAAATATCACCAGTTCGAGAGTGAATACACCGGTGTGGATACCCGCGTCCAGATTAATCAGGTGCCAGGCGGGATGATCTCCAACCTGGCGAACCAGTTGCGCGAACAAAATGCGCTGGACCGCATGAACGATGTACTCAAGGAAATCCCCGTTGTCCGCAAGGATCTCGGCTATCCTCCACTGGTGACGCCAACCTCTCAGATCGTCGGCACCCAGGCAGTGTTGAACGTCCTCACAGAGAAGCGTTACCAGACCGTCACCAACGAAGTAAAGCTCTATTTGCAGGGTGGATACGGCAAGGCACCGGGTACCGTCAATCCGACCTTGCAGCAGGAAGCAGTTGGTAAGGAGGAATTTATCGAGTGCCGTCCGGCCGACCTGCTCAATCCGGAACTTGAGCATCTACGCAGCGAGACCAGGGCACTTGCCAGGAGTGAAGAGGATATTCTGACCTATGCCATGTTCCCCGAAGTAGGAGGCCAGTTTCTCGAACACCGTGCAGACGGTACGCTGATGCCGGAACCACTGGAGCCCCCCGGCAGTGCAACCGGAGCACCGCGATCGGCACCGACCGAATTCAATGTGACACTGCATGGTGAGACCTACCACATCAAGGTGACCGGCGCCGGCCACAAGGATCAGAGCGAACGGCAGTTCTACTTCTCTGTGGATGGCATCCCGGAAGAATTATTAATCGAGACGCTGGACGAACTGGTACTTGATGGAGGCGCCAAGGGCGCAGTAAAGGAAACCATCGCTGGCAAGCGTCCTGCACCGGGCCAGGAAGGTGATGTCACGACCAGCATGCCAGGCAATATCGTCGAAGTACTGGTCAATGAAGGCGACGAAGTCATCGCCGGTCAGCCTGTTCTGGTAACAGAAGCGATGAAGATGGAGACAGAAATCACCGCACCTGTATCGGGTACAGTAACAGCTGTTTATGTCCAGAACGGTGAATCAGTTACGCCGAAAGAAACACTTATATCAATACGCAGCGATTAATCTATGATACATGCATGAGTGGCTTGATCAGGGCGACAGGAGATCCAGCCCACACCCGCCCTGGTGGGATGTTGGTTTAAACTTGCCACTGCGGACAGCCGCGTAGCGGCTGTCCGCTTCTGCTAGCGCTTTTGCCAGACGTTCGATTCCCTCTTGAATCATCGGTTCAGACAACGGGGAATATCCGAACATAAGGGCTTGTTCACTGCAACCGCATATGTTGCAGTCGTAATTAAAAGCCGCACCGGCTTCCAGGCTATAAACTCCGACCCCCACTTGTTCTGCAATGCGCTGCACCTCATCCGCAGCTGGAAAGTGGGGAGGCAAATGCCATATCAGGTGCATACCGCCTTGCAGGCCAGTCAGACGGACATCGCCAAAATGCCGTTGCAACTGTTCCACCAGACAATCACGACGCAACTGGTATTTGTGCCGGATACGCCGCAGATGCCTCATGAAACTGCCACTGGATATGAAATCCGCTAACGTGGCCTGATCGAGCCAGGCATGGCCATTATCCATAAGCGCCTTAGCGGTACGCACGGTACTCACCAGGTCCTGGGGCACCACAAGATAACCCAGCCGTATTCCTGCGCCGATCGATTTCGAGAAAGTGCCCATATAAAATACGCTACCGTGTTTATCGAGGCCCGCCAGGGACGTCAATGGTGAACCGGTATAGCGGAAGTCACTGTCATAGTCGTCCTCGATAATGTATGCCCCGGTCTCCCGGGCCCACTCGAGTAATCGGATGCGCCGATTCAAGTTGAGCGTCACACCCATCGGGTATTGGTGTGATGGTGTTACGTATGCAATGCTGACTGGTCCTTGCGGCAGTTTCGACGGATCCAGCCCGTTCTCATCAACGGGAACGGGCTTGAGTACGGCACCATAGCTCTCGAATACGAATGCCGCACCCTGGTAACAAGGACACTCAGTTACCACTGCTGACCCTTTCTCAACCATCAACCGCGCGATCAGGTTCAAACCTTGCTGGCTTCCGTTAACAATCACTACTTGCTCAGGGTTCACCTTCATGCCTCGTGTCGGTCCGAGGTGATCGGCGATAGCACACCGCAGTTCTTCGATCCCAGTAGGCTCGCAGTATTCAGTAAGGCTGGAGCCAGCCGTGGTCAGATTGTGGAGCAACCGGCGACGCCAGGACTTGGTTGGAAAGGAATGCGGGTCGGGCCTGCCCACCCAGAAATCGATCGCCAATTTGCTCCTGTTGGGATTGACTACCGACTGGCAGCGGCCTGAAAACAGCACTGGTTGACGTGGCGCCTGGCGCTCCAGTTTACGCGTGTACACGCCGTTGCCGGTCAAGAACAACGAGCCCTCCGGCAAGCTCGTGCTCACAAATGTCCCCACGGTCGGCCGGGTTTCGAGATACCCCTCAGCAATGAGACGCTCATAGGCAAGCAACACAGTATTGCGTGATACGTGGAGCTGTTCTCTCAACACGCGTGTCGCGGGAACGGCGCTGCCCACCTTGAGCTGACCGCTTAGAATGAGCTGGCGTATAGACTCGAACAGCTGATTTTGTAATGAATTGCTGCTGTGTGGATCGAGGTTAATGACAAGCTGCATTAAACATTCCCTCTTTAATTCGATTAACTCTTAATAGCTATCAAACATGATAGTCCTAGAGTGACACCCAATCGAGCGAAAATTATAGGGCCATCCAGATTTTATATTGAATGGTGCCAGAACACACTACAGGGAAAATGACGTATTTCATGTGCTCTGGTCCAGAACTACTCATACCACAAGAAGTGATGGATCTATGTTCTGAATCAGTAATGGCACCATTGGTATTACACATTATTCAGGGCATGGCACTTTAGAACTTTGCGTCGCCCAGTATGCTTTTCCAGTAACCAAACTTCGCGTCGTGAAGGAGTAACATCAACCCATTGATGAACGTGCGGGGGTTTGACGAGAGCTAAAGGAAAAAAACGCTCCACCGAATAATGATTAGGAGAGATCTTCGTATGAAAACCACTAAACTCATCTGTAACGCCTTTGCATTGACCTCGCTGGCTCTGGCCGCTCAAACCTCCCCGGCTGAAGACGGCAGCCATCCCGGTACCTCCGCTATGGACATGCGCTACGAGGGCGCCCCCTCCGCACTCACCGGCGAAAACGCCAAAGACATGGTGACCACCGATGGCCCAGCCATGACCACCACGGAGTTTGCCAGGGCCAAGAAGATATTCTTCCAGCGCTGTGCCGGCTGCCACGGTGTACTGCGCAAGGGTGCCACCGGCAAACCCCTTACCACCGACATCACCCGCAAACGTGGCATAGAATACCTCAAGGTCATGATAACCTATGGCTCCCCCGCAGGAATGCCCAACTGGGGCACCTCCGGCGATCTCAGCGAAGCCGAGATTGCCCTGATGGCCCGCTACCTGCAGCACGAGCCCCCCATACCACCCGAATACGGCATGCCGGAAATGCAGGCCAGCTGGAAAGTGATCGTACCGCCGGCGCAGCGCCCCACCAGGCAGATGAATAAGCTGGACCTGCAAAACCTGTTCGCCGTGACCCTGCGCGATAGTGGTCAGATCGCCCTTATCGAAGGCGACAGCAAGGAGATCGTGACAATCATTCCCACCGGCTATGCGGTGCACATCTCCCGTCCCTCCGCCTCCGGACGTTACCTGTACGTCATTGGACGGGACGCCAGGATCAACCTGATCGACTTGTGGATGGAGAAGCCCGGTACCGTGGCCGAGATCAAGGTCGGCATGGAGGCGCGCTCGGTGGAAACCTCAAAATATAAGGGCTGGGAGGACAAGTACGCAATCGCCGGCACCTACTGGCCGCCCCAGTACGTGATCATGGATGGGGATACCCTGAAGCCCATCAAGATCGTCTCCACCCGCGGCATGACCGTAGACACCCAGGAATTCCACCCGGAACCCCGGGTGGCGGCCATCGTGGCCTCCCACAAACACCCGGAGTTCATCATCAACGTCAAGGAGACAGGTAAAATCCTGATGGTCGACTATTCGGATCTTGGGAACCTCAAGGTCAAGAACATCGATGGCGCCCCCTTCCTGCATGACGGCGGCTGGGACTCCTCCATGCGCTACTTCATGTCCGCCGCCAACAAGTCCAACAAGATCGCCGTGGTGGATTCGCAGGAGAGCAAGTTGGTGGGGCTCGTCGATGTGGGCAAGATTCCCCATCCCGGGCGCGGCGCCAACTTCGTGGATCCGGAGTTTGGGCCAGTGTGGGCCACCAGCCACCTGGGCGACGACAGCGTTGTTCTCATCGGCACTGACCCCACAAGCCATCCCGACAATGCCTGGAAGGTGGTACGCACGCTCAAGGGCCAGGGTGGAGGATCTCTGTTCATCAAGACCCATCCAAAGTCCCATCACCTGTACGTGGACACTGCCCTCAACCCCACCGAACCCATCAGTCAGTCGGTGGCTGTCTATGACATCAACAACCTGAACAAACCCTTCAAGGTATTGAAAATCGCCGAGATCGCCGCACTGGGAGAAGGTCCCAAGCGAGTGGTCCAGCCGGAATTCAACAAGGCCGGTAACGAGGTGTGGTTTTCAGTGTGGAACGGCAAGGAGCAAAAGTCCGCCCTTGTGGTGATCGACGACAAAACCCTGGCGGTTAAAAAGGTGATCAAGGACAAACGCCTGGTGACCCCTACCGGTAAGTTCAATGTCTACAACACGATGCACGACGTCTACTAGGGGGAACCTCTGACTTGTTCAAAGGCTTACTGGGTTTGTACTACCCAATATGATTGGAATTGTATGCTGAAGGGGCGGCATCCTCATTGCGGGGATGCCGCTCCCACAGTTATTAATACAGCATACTCATTGATCCTCAGTAATCCGGCGCATCCGCCTCGTAAACCATGCCGAGCTTGCCGGCCTGTTCACGAACGGCACGATAGATCTTGTCATCCAGTGAATCTTTCGCACCCCCGCCCTCTTCAACCTTTTTCTTCAGATAGTCTGAACGCTGTTCGGCCAGTACACTGATTTCACTTTGCAATTCTTTGCGGCGTTCGGCTGTTTCCGTAATCAGTACCTCCTGCTCCACTGGCGTCATGGGCTTCATCGGTTCTGGCAGCTTATCCCTGTCGATGCTGGAGAGATCGACACGACCGCTGGTAATGTCATCGACCAGTTCACCATCACCCAGGAAATTCCTCTCACCACTTTTTGAGGCATTGAAAGTAGCACGGCGTGCGCGCGACTCGACCGATGCAGAGGCGTGCAATTTGTCTGCTGATTTCAGCTTGCGCTGCTGCTTTGCTTTCTCCTCTTTATCACCGTAGTAAAGGCGGGTGTCATCGAGTTTCGCTGACAGCTTTGCGATCTTCTCATCGAAAGGTGTGGAGATAGCGACAGCATTGCCGGCCTGCCCTACCTGAAAGTACTGGCCATTTCCCAGGCTGGCAATCTGCTGCCAGCCTTGCCTGGTGCCGCTGTTATGACCGGACTGAATGGTGTTGACGACGATATTCTTTTGCTTCGCTGTTGCCAGTGTGACCGGATATTTCACATCATCCTGATAATCCATGTGCGGAGGGGCATCGCCGACCAGGAATACCACTTTGTAGGCCTGCCCATCCTTGCTCCATGACATGTTGTTGACCGCATCATGCAGTGCCTGGTTGACACTTTCCGGACTGTCACCGCCGCCGTCTGCCTTAAAGTCCATCAGCTTTGCATACATGGTATCCAGGTCGCTGGACAGGTCGATGACTTGCGTGACATAGGCATCTCCACGATCACGATAGGCGACCAGCCCCATCCGTACCTCTGGCGCAGAGTTGGCTGATGCCATGGTGGTGGCAATGGACCAGATCTTTTCCTTCGCCGCCTGGATCAGGCCACTCATGCTGCCGGTGGTGTCCAGAGCAAAGACGACATCAATGCGCGCACTCTGTCTGGCTACCGGATTGATGACCGGGATTTCAATGGGCGGCTGTTTGACTGGCGTGATCCCACCGATACTCTGATAGGCCGGGTAGAGAGCCACGGTTGCCGCTGTCGTTGCAAATAATGCTATTGCTGTGATTTTTGATTTCATTTTCATATCTCCATGTCTGCTTAATGTGTAGAGAGTTTGCGTACAGCCGCTTCGGCTGCACGATGTGCAACATCAAAGCGATCTTCGCTATGGGTGGCTTGCCGTCCTGTGCCTGGCTTGCGCTGTAGACTGTGAGGAACGAAGACAAACAACGCCTGTGTCAGAAAGAAGCACCACAGGCTGAGAAAGACACTGCCGGTCCAGCTCATCGCCCATACCGCCGCAGCCAGGCTCAGCCCATTCAGCCCCATGTCTGCCAGTGCGGACAACACACTGGAATAAAAATAGAGCGAACGAATGAACCACACCAGCCCCAGGTGCAGCAGTACATAAAGCACAATAGAAGGGGCGATAACCCATGCTGCAACGGCAGTAATAGCCCAGACTGCAAGAGTCGTAACACGACCGATTCGTTCGTTGCTGCGACTTAACAGGTAGACGACATAGGCAAGACTGATACCGGCGATGACCAGGCGCAGTACTGTGCCACCCGGTAGAGCCCAACTCAGCATGGGGTACAACACACTGCCAATAACACTCACTGCGAAAGCAAATGCAGCGCCCTCGATAAAGGTGGGTCTTTTCATGACGCCCTCCTCTTCTGCTTCTCGCGCAGGAAGGCCACTTCGACATCTTCATCCCTGACAGTGATAGTCGTTGTCATCCATCTGGTATCAGCAGGTACGGATGCATGCTCCTCAGCAAGCAGCGCTGCCTTCTGCCGCATACTGTCCAGATGTATGCGGTTTTCTTTCAGCTGCACCTCCAGCCCGGATATTGTCTCCTGTAGGCACTTGCATTTGCGTGAGAGATCCTTGCTTAAGCCTTGTGCTTCAAGTTTGCGCCGGATCATTGTCCTGGCCAGATCCTCCTTGCCGGAGTCAAAACAGATATCCATCTCCTGTTCAATCTCTGCCAGTGAATGTTCAAGCTCGCTTTCGCGTGCACTGAGCTGACCCTGTTCGTGCTGTTGCAGTTTGAGTCGCTGCTCGTCCTGCGCCAGCTCCTCTTCCATTTCACGCACTGCCTGCCTGAGCAGAACATCGGGCTCCTCGATACGGTCCAGCACCGCATGCAGATCGGCCTGGAACAGTCGTGATACTCGTGTGATTAATGCCATGGTCGGTGACCTCCTGATCAGTTTCTGAATGTGATTTCAGTCTAGGCTGAAGGGATACTTCGTTATAGACAGGCTTTGGTAAAACCTGTGTTGAGAAATTTACAAAAGTTTTACATGAGCAGGGGCAGGCAAGCTGATAGGCTTGAACTGATGCATAACAAACCACGCATACTTATTGTTGAAGACGAAGAAGCAATCCGCAGCGGATTGATGGATGTCTTCGTGTTTCACGGTTTTGACGTGGATTATGCAGCTGATGGAAATACAGGACTGGATAAAGCATTGAGCGGGCGCTTCGACATGGTTTTGCTGGATGTCATGCTGCCGGGCATGAACGGATTTGAAATATGCAATCAGATACGTGGCATCGACCGTGATCAGGCCATTATCATGCTGACGGCCAGGACCAGTGACGAAGACATCATCCAGGGTTTGTCACTGGGTGCCGATGATTATGTATCCAAACCGTTTTCAGTGGCCCAGCTGGTACTGCGAGTGCAGGCCGTGCTGCGACGAGCACAGGTCGGCACTGACGATGATTTACAACTTTGGCTGGGTGATACGGTAGAAGTGAATTGTCGGAACCTGTCGGGTCGGCGTGATCATGAGATGCTGTCATTCACGCGTCGCGAAATAGAAATTCTCCAATATCTGCATGCCCATTCCGAACGACCCGTTTCACGCGATGAACTGCTGAACAAGGTATGGGGTTATGCAAAGAACCTGGATCTCGAGACACGCACCGTTGACATCCATATCGCCAAGCTGCGGCGCAAGATCGAGCAGGATCCGTCAAAACCACGCTATCTCGTCACCATAAGAGGTGCAGGTTACAGGCTGGTAACAAACTGATATGTTGCGCAACTCATTGACAGGGCTGGATCGTAAACAACTAAGGCGCTGGCTGGTGCTGTTCTTTGTTGCACTGGCCATCCCGGCGGGCGTTCTAATCTACCAGGCTTACAGTCAATTGAAGTGGGAGGCGCTCCATGTTCACAGCACTCAGGCAGAAGAGCTGGCCGGGCGTATAGATAAAGCATTCAGTCAACTGATCAGTGCCGAGGAAGCTCGCTCATTCACCGATTATGCATTTCTGAATGTAGCGGGCGACCCGTCAGCAAACTTTCTACAGCGTTCGCCGTTGTCGACCTTTCCATTGGACTCACCGATACCCGGACTGATCGGTTATTTCCAGATCGATACGGACGGGACTTTCAGTACGCCACTGGTGCCACAGCCAGGCACACAGGAAGGCAGCTACGGGATATCGGCTACAGAGCTTGAACAACGGCAAGCCATGCAGGACACACTGCGGCAAATACTGAGCCGTAATCGCCTCGTGCAGTCTGGCAAGCCATCGCCTGCTGCAACTCGCGTTGATGAGCAAGCAGTACTGCATGAAAGCAGTACACCTGAAGACAAGGATGTCCCGGAGCGACTAGCCGACGATGTCACTATGTTACCTGCCGAAACAACAGAACTACAACTGCAGAGCCAGGCCGCTTTCGACCAGCTAAACAAGGCATCAGGCAGTCGAGAGAAGAAACAGAAAGCGGCCAGACTCGGTCGGGTCGAGGACCTGAAGCTGGATTACAGTTACCAGCAGGCTGGACCGGCCGATGAAGAACAGGCAAAGACAATAGGACTGAGTGCGCCTGTGATAGAAAAACGTGCACGCAAGGAACGCAGCGTGCTACCTGCATCAATAGCCCCGAGCCCGGCCAGCATCGAAGCCGAAGTATCAGCTCAAGGTCAGGATCGTTTCCGCATCCAGACCTTCGAAAGCGAGATTGATCCGCTGGAATTTTCCCAGCTCGACAGTGGCCAATTTGTGCTGTATCGCAAGGTATGGCGGGACGGTCAGCGTTATATCCAGGGGATGCTGATCGAGCAAACATCCTTTCTGAACAATTTGATCGAAACAGCCTACCGCAGCACAGCCCTGTCCGATATGAGCAAATTGATTGTTGCCTACCAGGGCAATGTAGTCTCAGCCTTCGGTGACAGTAAATCACGGAGTTATCTATCCAGCGCCGAGGAACTGCAAGGGGCAGTCCTCTACCAGACACGCCTGTCTGACCCACTTGGTGAACTTGAGTTGATCTTCAGTGTAACTCGACTGCCTGCAGGACCGGGAGGTGCAGTGGTTGCCTGGTTAGCAATGATTCTCGTGCTGGTGCTGTGCGGCGGCTTCTACCTGATGTATCGGCTCGGGGTGAGGCAGATCGATCTTGCCAGACAGCAGCAGGATTTCGTCTCTGCCGTCAGCCATGAATTGAAGACTCCACTCACTTCCATCCGCATGTACGGCGAGATGCTGCGTGAAGGCTGGGCGCCTGAGGATAAGAAACAGGGCTACTACGACTACATACATGACGAGAGCGAACGCCTGTCACGCCTGATCGGCAATGTGTTGCAGCTGGCGAGGATGACGCGCAACGATCTGCAAGTCGACCTGAAAAGGATAAAAGTCACTGAGTTGATGGATGGCATCCATTCCAGGGTTGCTGCACAGATAGAGCGTGCAGGGTTTGAACTGAACTTGAGTTGTGACGATGCAGCAGGCAAAGCCAGTGTGGAAGTGGACAGCGACTGGTTCACCCAGATCATCATCAACCTGATAGATAATGCGATAAAGTTTTCCGCCAATGCGGAACGCAAGACCATTGATGTCGAATGCCGGTTAATGCGTGGCGATAGTGTTCAATTCAGCGTACGTGACTACGGCCCCGGGATACCCAGGAATCAGATGAAAAAGATCTTCAAACTTTTCTACCGTTCCGGTAACGAACTCACGCGTGAAACCGTCGGCACAGGCATCGGTCTGGCGCTAGTGAATCAGTTAGCACAGGCAATGAACGGGACAGTGGATGTGGACAGCCGTGACCCGGGTGTGGAGTTCCGGTTCAGCTTGAAAGAATCGAAAAACGTTTAATTACTGTCCAGAAGTGTTGGGCCTGGGCAATTCATTCACTGGCGTCATGTACGGCTGCTGAAAACCTGGATAGAACTGGTATGCTGGTGGATAAGGCATCGGGTAAAACTTGGGAGGGTAGCGGTAATCACTATGGTTGTCTGTCATCCGGTTGAACCAGCCCGGTGGTCCGCCTATGGGGCAGAATGGAATCTCCGGGAAGGCTGATGCGCTTGAGGAGATTAACAGCATAGCCAGAAAAAGTAGTCGTCGACAGGTCATTCGACCATCATAGGCAATTCAGCGATATTTACCACACAATATTTCTGATGATACCCTGATCTATTACTCTGATCCCTACAGATCCTGTTGTCCATGTGGTCATTTTAAGAGGGTATGAAGATAAGGGTTAACGATACAGACCCTCATAGCTATAGTGGACTACTACCAACTCCGCTTACCATATCCTGGCAGGGAGTGTCTGATACCGATTCACCTTCAATATCCCGTGAAGTCACCATATTCCGGGCTTGATTTTCGAGTGAGCGAACCTGTTCCACATGAACAGCAATCTGGTGATGTTGACTCTCCATTTCTTCGTCCATTGTGGCCGTCATTTTATCCGATAAGTCGTTCAATGTACGTTGAGATTGACTCTCTATCTTTTTATATAAAACTTCTGTCAGTTTATCCGATAAGTCAAACAGACCATTTTGATCATGAACTACAGGCGTTTCCCCGGTTTCCTGTAAATTGGCGTTAAATTCGTCAGCAAAGACGTTGCCAGTCATTAGTAAGTTCAAAATAAGTGCTACAGAAATCATTGATCTATTGTTTTTCATCACAGTCTTACTCCAGATTGTCTGCCCTTCATGATCAGTGGATTCTTCTTTGATAGTGAAATGTGGCATTTTGTGTCCTCTTCATGTGTTGTTCTGTTGCCTGTAAGTATCCAGCAATGCAGAAATGAAGCTTGAAGAAGATCTAATCATTTCCTAATGAATATCTAATTTGTGTGAAATTAGTGTCATAATCGAGCACGGTCAGAACGAACAGGCAGCAAAGATTGCAACATTTTATTCAGGAATATCAATGCATTATCGAGTAGGAAGCATCGATGTCGATACTTTAAATTACCATCTGTCTGAAAATGGTAATCCTGTGGCGGTAGAACCACAGGTGTTTGATTTAATCGTATACCTGATCACTAACCGGGAACGCCTGGTCACTCGTCAGGAGATATTCGATAATATCTGGCAAGGGCGGGTTGTTTCCGACACTTCACTCAGCAACCATATCAAAAGCGCCCGCAAAGCCCTTGGGGATGATGGCAAAAAGCAGCTGGTCATTAAAACCATTCACGGTCGTGGCTATCAGTTTATTGCCGACACTGAAGAAGTCGCCGACCAGGAGGGATCAACCAATTATGCGAAGGTGTCCTCGCTTCTCACCGAGAAAAAACCGAAACCACATAGATTAACCACGAAAAGCACGATATTTTCGGCATTTTTCTTCGTGCTCCTCATCCTTATGGTTAGCGGCGGTTGGTGGTTTATTTTTGGCCAGAACAACGCAAATAAGAGTTCAGAAGCTGCACAGAGCAGTAATGCTGGCAAGTCCATAGCTGTGCTCGCCTTCTCTGATTTAAGCCCTGAAAAGGATCAGGAATATTTCTCGGATGGTCTCAGTGATGAACTTATTAATCTGCTGGCAAAAATTCCCGAACTAAGGGTCATTAGTAGAACATCTGCTTTTTCATTCAAAGGTAAAAATGCGTCCACGGAAGAAATTGGCAACCAGTTAAATGTAACCCACATACTGGAGGGCAGTGTGCGTAAGGCGGGTAATCGGTTACGTATTACCACCCAGCTTATACAGGTATCCGATGAGTCTCATCTTTGGTCAGAAACATTTGATGAAACCATGGATGATGTTTTCAGAGTTCAGGATGACATTGCTCAAGCCGTCACAAAACAATTAAAAATTACGCTACTGGAAGCCGCGGATAAAACCACTACTGTCAACCCGGATGCGTATACACTTTTCTTAAACGCAAAATATTTATTTCATAAATACACCCCTGAGACAACGGGTAAAGCTGAATTACTTGTTAACGAATCTATAGCCATGGACCCTCACTACGCACCTTCATGGCATTTATTGAGTGCCATACTTGTTAGGAGCGCATTGAATTTTAATTCTAAGCCCTATAAGGAAGGTTTAGAGCAAGCAAAGAGTGCTGCGGAAAAAGCAATTGAATTAGATACTGGATTTGCGCCCGCTTATGCCACGCTCGCTCGAGTAAATCTAGTATCCTGGGAATTTAAAACTGCAAATACCAATATTAACAAAGCCTTGTTGCTTGATAGCAGTAACGCAGACGTCCTGAATGTAGCATCAATTGTTGCCATATACTCAGGGAAGATTGATGATGCTATCGCCTATTTACAGCGAGCTATAAAAATTGACCCACTTGAAGGAACTCATTATTTTAATCTTAGTTTAAACTACGTTTATTTAAATCAACTGGATGAAGCAACTGAGTTCCTAAAAAAATATGATTTATTCCACCCTGATGCCGCAATCCAACATAGCCTTATGGCCTGGATCATGCTTGCGCAGGGTAAATGCAAGTCAGCATTAGAAGAAGCTGGAAAAGAGCCTCATGAGTTTTTTAAGCTATTTGCAAAAAGTGCCGTATTATTTTGTTTGGGAAAGACAGAAAAATCTGATAGTTTGTTGACTCAATTCATAGAGCAGCACGGTGATATTCACCCAACATATGTTGCCTATCTGTATGCGACCAGAAAAGAAAATGATCGCGCCTTTAAATGGTTAGACATCGCTTTTCAACAGCAAGATCCAGCGTTACTAGAGCAGATCAATTTCAATCAATTCAGAAACCTTTGGAGTGACCCCAGATGGGATGCTTTTCTTAACAAATTGGGGTTACCAGAAGGTCACTGGCTGCTTGACAGAGAATCACGCCCGAAAATATAACCATTCCAAATGGCTTCAATATATTGAAGGTCTACTCAGCAGCGATTTCAACTGTCAGGTGGGGCTAACTGTCTATAAATTCTTTTAAAATATATATAGTGGGATGTTAGTTCCTCATTCCACTCGCACCCGTGCAACAACTATTCTGTGACCCATTATCTGCGATCAGATAGAATCTCCTGATCACGCGGGTGTCGTATAATGGCATTACCTTAGCTTCCCAAGCTAAAGACGTGGGTTCGATTCCCATCACCCGCTCCATTACAGAGACGACCGAATGTCCTTATGTAAAATGAATCCAGGATTACTGAAGACCGCCCTGCTCCTCTGTCTGGTGACTTTCCTGTTAATTTACTACCCGGCTGCCAATGCAGCTGAGCAGCAACCCACACCTGCCAGAACGACCTCCCAGATCAACACGGCAACACTGGAGAAGAAAGTAGAAGCCATTGAAACCGATACCAAACTGTCTGAAGAGGATAAATCCGCACTTGTGAGTCTGTACCGCAAGGCAATCAGCAATCTGGAAACTACTCTGGCTAATGAGCAGGCAGCAGCATCATTTGCACGCATGAAGCAGGATGCTCCCGTAAAAGCTGCGGCACTGCGAAATAAAACCATTGAGGCCAGGAAGCTGGTGCCCGGGGATGCCCTTGAGGTCACAGATGCAACGTCCATTGAGATGCTCGAGCAGCGCCTGCTAAAAGAACAGGCTGATCAGGCCGCTGTTGAAGCCAAGCTGGAAAAAACACGTGAAGCTATCAAGTACGAGGAAAATCGGCCCCAGATTATCCGTGAAGAGTTGATCGACACAAAAAAACAGCTTAGCGGAATTTCAGACGACTTAAGCCCACCGGTCGCCGACGGCAACCAGCTGCTGGCAAAAGCCGAGTACTCGCTGCGTGAAAGCCAGACTCGTATGCTCACTGCACGAATAACTGCACTTGACCAGGAGCTACTAAGCCAGCCAGAACGCCTCGAACTGCTCTATGCCGAGGAAGAAAAGGCAGATCATAGCGCTAAATTCGTAAAAGCCAGGGCAGAGATACTTGAGCAGCAACTAGGCCAGCGACGCCAGATTCAGGCGCGTGCAACCGAGAATAAGGCCGAATCGGCTAAAACCCTCGCCGCAGGCAAACACCTACTGGTGGAACAGCTGGCAAACAGTAATGCCGAGTTGAGCGCAGAGATAAGTGAATTAACACATAAACTTGAGCAGATAGATCAGGAAGAAGATCGCATCAGTGCTCAAGGCCAGCGTATAACTGATGACTTCAAAAGTGCGAAACAGAAACTTGAAGTTGCTGGGCTTAGCCAGATACTCGGGCAGGTCCTGCAGGAGCAACGACGCATACTGCCCGACACCCGGGATTACAGATTAAAAGCCAGTAAAGTAGAAAAGCACATTGCTGAAATCAGCCTTCGTCAGATACAACATCATGACGAACTAAAATCACTTCGCAATATTGATCAATTTATTTCAGATTACACCTC